>Ga0114993_10004243_pt1 | contig 14364 bp, 10 predicted proteins | sample ArcticOcean_MG_C_FD_87042 | JGI IMG/M metagenome (GOLD analysis project Ga0114993, IMG submission 87042) | Marine microbial communities from western Arctic Ocean - ArcticOcean_MG_CB2_150 | ecosystem: Environmental > Aquatic > Marine > Oceanic | place: Arctic Ocean: Canada Basin | collected...
GGTTTTATTACTCCTGACTCTATCATCTCATGATATAAATCATTACCTTCTCTGGTTCTTTCTCCGACTCCTGCAAACACAGAAAAACCTCCATGTGCTTTTGCTATATTATTAATTAATTCCATTATAATTACTGTTTTACCAACACCAGCTCCTCCAAAAAGTCCTATTTTTCCACCTCTCGAATAAGGGGCAAGTAAATCTACAACCTTAATTCCTGTAACTAACATTTCACTTTCTGTTGACTGATCTGTAAACTTGGGAGCATCTCTATGAATAGGCCAACTTTCTTTTGTTAAAATTTTTCCTTTTTGATCAATTGGCTCTCCAATAACATTGATTATTCTCCCCAAAGTTTCTGGTCCAACAGGAACTTGAATAGGAGCACCAGTATTTGTTACCTTATCACCTCTTTTAAGACCTTCCGTGCTATCCATTGCAATTGTTCTAACTTTAGATTCTCCTAAATGCTGAGCAACTTCCAAGACAAGTCTATTTCCTGAATTATCACATTCTAGTGCTGTCAAGATTTCTGGTAATTGATCTTCAAACTCAACATCGACTACAGCTCCAATTATTTGTACAACTTTTCCAAATTTTTTTTCCATACTATAAACTTTCTGCTCCTGATATTATTTCTATAAGTTCTTTTGTTATTACTGCTTGTCTGCTTCTATTATAAGTTATTGTTAATTTATCTACTAACTCCCCAGCATTTCTTGTGGCACTATCCATAGCAGTCATTCTTGAACCTTGTTCGCTGGCTGCATTTTCGAGGAATGCCTTGAAAATTTGAGTAGTTATATTCCGCGGAAGTAGATTTTCTAAGATTTCACTTTCCTCTGGCTCAAATTCATAAAAATTATCTAAAATTTTATTTTCTTCAATTTTTTTATTTTCCATTGGTATTATTTGCTGAATTTGAGGGATTTGTGTCATTACATTTTTAAATTGATTATAGAATATTTTACAAACATCAAACTGAGATTCATTGAACAATTTAATAATTATATCACTAACTTTTTCAGCTTCTTTATACGTAATTGATTTAAAACCCTTAAAATTTATTTTATCCACTACATAGCGTCCATAAATTCTTTTTAATTGATCATCTCCTTTTGATCCAACGGTAAAAATTTTAAGTGTTTTTCCCTCCTTCAAAAGCTTTTCAAAATAATTTTTAGCTTTTCTGCATATATTTGTATTAAACCCTCCACACAGACCTTTGTCAGCAGTAATCACCACGCATAAGTGAATATTATTTTTTCCTGTGCCTACTAAAAATTTTGAAGCACTTTGTTTATCAGCAACTGAGTTGCTTAAATTAAGAATTATATTATTCATTTTTTCCGAGTATGGTCTGCCTTTTTCTGCACTTTCTTGGGCTCTTCTTAGCTTTGCAGCAGCAACCATTTTCATAGCTTTAGTAATTTTTTGTGTTGATTTAACACTTGAAATTCTTTTTTTCAAATCATCTAGACTAGGCATAATCTAATTATTTTTTTTTAAATTTTTCTATAATTGAGGTTAATTTTTTATCTACTTCATCATCTAATTTTCCTGAAGTATTAATATTATCTATAATTTCAGGACTTGAAGATTTAACTTCTTCATAAATTTGTTTTTCAATATTTTTAATATCACTTAATTCTACGTCATCCAAAAAACCTCTTACTCCTGAGAATACTGCAATTACCTGTTGGGCTACTGGCATAGGTGAATATTGATCTTGTTTTAAAAGTTCAGTCAATTTTGAACCTCTGTTTAATAATTTTTGCGTTGAGGCATCTAAATCTGAACCAAATTGGGCAAACGCTGCCATTTCTCTATATTGTGCTAATTCTAATTTAATTGAGCCTGCAACTTTTTTCATAGCTTTAGTTTGTGCTGCTGAACCCACCCTTGATACTGATAAACCCACGTTAACTGCTGGTCTTATTCCTTGGTTAAATAATTCTGTTTCTAAAAAAATTTGCCCATCCGTAATAGAAATTACATTGGTTGGAATATAGGCCGAGACATCACCCGCTTGTGTTTCTATTATTGGAAGTGCTGTAAGCGACCCTCCACCGTGATCATCATTAAGTTTTGCTGCTCTTTCAAGTAATCTACTGTGAAGATAAAATACATCTCCAGGATAGGCTTCTCTTCCTGGCGGTCTTCTTAACAAAAGAGACATTTGTCTGTAAGCTACGGCCTGTTTTGATAAGTCATCGTATACAATTAGTGCATGCATTCCATTGTCTCTAAAATATTCACCCATCGTGCATCCAGTGTAAGGAGCTAAAAATTGGAGAGGTGCAGGATCAGAAGCTGTTGCCGCAACAATAGTTGTATATTCCATAGCGCCGGCATCTTCTAATGTTTTTACAATTTGAGCGACCGTAGATCTTTTTTGTCCTATCGCAACATAAATACAATATAATTTTTCTTTTTCATCACCTGACTTATTTATTTCTTTTTGATTAATAATTGCATCTATAGCTACTGCAGTTTTTCCAGTTTGCCTATCTCCTATAATTAATTCCCGCTGTCCTCTTCCAACTGGAATTAAACAGTCTATAGATTTTAATCCTGTCTGCATTGGTTGGTTAACTGATTGTCTTGGAATTATTCCTGGAGCTTTTACATCAACTCTTTTTCTTTCTAATTTTTTATCTAACTCACCTTTTCCATCAATAGGATTACCCAGTGCATCAACTACTCTACCTAATAAATTTTTTCCCACTGGAGTGTCTACAATTGCTCCTGTTCTTTTTACAACATCACCTTCTTTTATAGATCTATCATCTCCAAAAATAACTACCCCAACATTATCGCTTTCCAAATTAAGTGCCATACCTTTTATTCCACCTGCAAATTCTAACATTTCACCTGCTTGCGCATTATCTAATCCATACACTCTAGCAATACCATCCCCAACTGAAAGTACTTGACCTACTTCTGAAATTTCAGCTTTTTCACCAAACTTTTTTATTTGCTCTTTTAAAATTTTTTTTACTTCTGATGGATTAATTTGCATATTAAGCTTCTATCATATTTTGCTCTAATTTCTTTAATTTTGTTTTAATTGAAGTGTCAATCATAACGCTTCCAACCTGGATCACTAGCCCAGCTATAAGATCTGGATCAAATTTGTAATCTATATTTAATGGTGATTGAAAATTTTTTGAAAGTTCAGATTTAATTTTTTCCTTTTCTTCTTCTGACAGTTTTTTTGATGATACTAACTTGGCGTTTATTTCACCCTTGTTTTTTGCAACTAAAGCTAAAAAACTCTCAATAATTTTATTTAAAAAAAATAATCTATTTTTGCTAGATATATATGTTAAAAAATTTGTAAGAATACTAGGAAAATTATTCTGTTTAGCTATTATAGACATAACATTTTGCTTTTCTTCCTTTGATATAGTCGGGTTTAAAATCATTTCCTTAAAGTCGGAACTTTCTCTTAAAAGTTTATTTATGCTTTTAATATTTTCTTCTACCTTATCTAAATCTGAATTTTCTTTTGATAATTCATATAGCGCTAAGGCATAGCTTTGTGATGTAGCGTTTAAAAAAGTTGACTTTTTGCTCAATTTTTGCTCCTAAAAGACTTGTTTTGTATGGGATAATTACAATAAATTCAACAGCTTCTATTGTATCTTTTTGTCCTGATAATATTAATAAAAGCCTAGTTTAATTGAAATTGACCGGATCTACATCAACCTCTAGTTTTATTCCTGGAAAAACTTTAATTTTATTTAATATTTGATGAAGATATTTCTGAATAAATAAATTTTTTGGATATCTAATAAGAATTCTACATCTATACAGCTTTCGTATTTTAGTAATTGGCGCAGTAACTGGTCCAAGAATATTAATATTTTTTATTTGAGGAAGTTTTGTTTTAATGCTTAAAGCAAACTTCATAATCAAAAGTTCATTTTTTCCAGAAATAATTAAAGATATGAGTCGATAAAAAGGGGGAAGTTTTTTTTCTTTTCTTAATTCAAGCTCTTTTTGCAAAAACAAGGTTGGATTATTTTTAGATATATTCAAAAGAACTTCATCTTTAGGTGAGTATGTTTGAAAATATACAGTTGAAACTTTTCCTTCTCTTCCTGCTCGGCCAGCGAGTTGGTGATACAATTGCACGTTCTTTTCGGCCGCTCTAAGATCATATCCATGAGAAGTAAAATCAGCATCTACAACAACAATACAATTTAACTTTGGAAAGTGAAAACCTTTGGATAATAGTTGTGTTCCAACTAAAATATCAACTTCTTTTTTTTCTACTTTTTTTAATAATTTACTACTATATTTATTTGTTTTTAAAGTATCACTAGAAAATAATTCTATTCTTTTTCTTGGATATATTTCTTTTAATTCTGAAAAAATTCTTTCTACTCCTGGCCCACAAAATAACAAGTCACAGTTTTTATTATCTTTACACAATCTTGTTAATGATGATTTGTGTCCGCAGTAGTGACAAAGTAATTTATTTAGTTTTTTGTGAAAATTTAAATTTATGGAACAGTTGGGACATTCAAATTTATAATTGCACTTTTTGCATATTACAAAAGGAGCATAGCCTCTACGGTTTAAAAAAAACAATACTTGATCACCTTTATCTAAATATTTATTCACTTTGTTTATTGTATTATTTGCTATCCAAGAACCTTTTTTTAAATATTCTGTATGTAAATTTATAATTTCAATATTTGGTAGTGGTGATTTTTTATAACGGTTATTTAATTTAGTGATATAATATTTTTTGTTAATAATATTATTGTATGTTTCAATAGATGGAATGGATGTTACTAAATATATAGGAATTTTTTCCAAAGAAGATCGTAATATAGCCATATCTCTTGCATTGTAGGAAACCCCTTCGTCTTGTTTATATGAAACATCATGTTCTTCATCTACTATAATTGCACCTAAATTTTTAAATGGAAGGAAAAGTGAAGATCTCGCTCCAATAACTATTTTTATTTTTCCTTCAGTTATTCCTTTCCATATTATAGATTTATTTTTTTTACTTGTAGCTGAGTGCCATATTGCTGGCTCTGATCCAAAAAAATCCTTATATCTTCTACTAAATTGATTTGTTAAAGCAATTTCGGGCAGTAAAATTAGTACTTGAAGACCTCTTTCAATAATATCTTTAATTCTTTCAAAATATACTAAAGTTTTTCCTGAACCTGTGACACCTTCTAAGACTATTACATTGTAGCTCTCACCAATATTTCTAATAAAGTTAAGTGATTTCTTTTGCTCTGAGTTTAGTAAAACTTTATTTATTTTTTTTTCAATTTTAAATTTATTAAATTCTTTATCAAAATTTTTTTCAACAATATCTTTGTTAAGTAAGCACAATTTTAGTGACATGCCTAAGGGAACAAGATTATATTTTGAAAACCATAATATAAATTTGATCATAGATGAATTTAAGTTTTTTACCTCTAGTTTTTTTAAAATTTTTTTTATTTTAAAATTTTTGTTTGATTTTTGTTCATATGGCCAAACTACACCTGTAATTTCTGTTGATCCAAATGGAGCTTTTACAAAATCACCTGGTTTAAGCTTTTTTTCAATATCACTATTATAGGTGAATGGATGGTCAAAAATTTTTGGGAAAAGAACTGGAACTTTCATTTAAATATACTCATTTTTCTTGTTCTTTTTTTAATATTTATATTAAGAACTTTTCTTAAATCAGAAAAAATTTTATTCCTCATTCTTAACTCTAATAAAGTCCAAGTATATGGAATAAGTTTTAAATAAATTTTTTTTTTATCTCTTTTATAAAGTCTAGAAAAAATACCAATTATTTTTAAACATCTTTGGACTGACAATATATTAAAATCTTCTAGGAATTCTTTAGATTGAAATCTATACATGTTGTGATTTTTTTTTAAATAATAATTATATATTTGTTTTTTTAGTTTATTTGAATTTCTTATTCTCACGTCGTCTATTAATGAAGCAAGGTCATAAGCGGGATTCCCAATAAGAGCATCTTGACTATCTATTATACCTATTCTTTTACCAACTTTCATTAAATTTTGAACATGATAGTCCCTGTGTACAAAATATGAATTAGGAAAATTTAATTTTTTATAAATTTCATTTAAAATTTTTTTTGTTTTTTTTTTAATACCTAAAGAATTTTTTTTATTTAAAAACATCGGTAAATACCAATCAAAAAATAAATCTGACTCTTTGTGTAATGTTTGATTTGTATATTCTTTTAAAGTGTGAAAACCAACTACCGTATTTTTTATTTTTTTTTCTGGTTTAATTTTTTGTATTTTTATTAATAAATCTATTAATTTTTTATACGATTTAAATCTATTTTTTTTCTTTAATAAAAATTTATAAAATGTTAAATTTCCAAAATCTTCAATTATCATTATTCCTTTTGAATAATTTTGGTTAAAAAGTTTTGGAGCTAAAATTTTATTACGTTTTAAAAAATTGTTAATTGCGGAATAGGCAATTAGATTCTGATACTTTTCCTTTTTAGCAAATATAATTATTTTACTTTTTTTATTATACGTAATTCTATAAAATTTTCTAAAGGATGCATCCCCTCCTATTTTTTGTATTTTAGATTGCATTAAAGTTATAGTTTTTCCATTCTCCGAACCCACTAATTTTAATTTTTCTTGAATTCTCAAATTTTGAATATTTAAACGATATTTCTATCCTATTTTTTGGTTTTACTTTGATTAATTCGGGCCATTCTAAAATTTTAATGCTACTTTCACAATCTTCAAATATTCTTAATTCTAAAATATCACCATAATTCTTTAACCTGTAGAGATCATAATGCTGAATCTTAATTTTCTTAATATTATAATCGTAAAGTATATTGAATGTAGGACTTAAAATATCACTTTTTTTTAAACTATTAAGAGATTCTAGATGATTTATAAAAAAACGTACAAATGTTGTTTTTCCAGTACCGATTTCTCCATAAAGAAATATTACATCTCCTTCTCTTGTTATTTTAGAAATTTTTTTTGATAAAGATTCTGTTTCTTTTAATGAGCGTAATTTCATTAAACTACTAAATTATTAGTAGCGATAAGTATCCGGTTTAAATGGGCCATTAGTACTAACGCTAATATAATCAGCCTGTGCTTTTGAAAGTTTTGTCAACTTTGCGCCTACTTTTTCCAAATGAAGAGTGGCAACTTTTTCATCTAAATGTTTAGGTAAAACATAAACCTTTTTCTCATACTTATCTGAATTGTTCCAAAGTTCTATTTGGGCCATAGTTTGGTTGGTAAAAGAAGCACTCATAACAAAACTTGGATGTCCTGTTGCGCAGCCTAAATTAACCAATCTTCCTTCAGCTAATAAAATAATTCTTTTTTTATCTGGAAATTCTATTTCATGGACCTGAGGTTTAATTTCTGACCATTTATAATTTTTTAATGCTTCTACTTGAATTTCATTATCAAAGTGCCCTATGTTACAAAGTATTGCTCTGTCTTTCATGCTACGCATGTGATCTGCAGTTACAATATCTTTATTTCCTGTAGCGGTAACAACTATATCTGCATGTTGGATAGCTTCATCCATTAATACCACTTCATAACCTTCCATTGCAGCTTGCAGAGCGCATATTGGGTCAGCTTCTGTCACCATTACTCTTGCTCCATTTTGTCTTAGTGATGCTGCGCTACCTTTTCCTACGTCTCCAAATCCAGCAACAACTGCAACTTTTCCTGATACCATAACATCAGTTGCTCTTTTAATACCATCAACCAAACTTTCTCTACATCCATATAAGTTATCAAATTTAGATTTTGTTACAGAATCATTAACATTTATTGCGGGAATCAATAAAGTTTTTTGATTTTCCATTTTTTTAAGAGCTAAAACCCCTGTTGTTGTTTCTTCAGATACTCCCTTTATAGATTTTAGCATTTCTTTATATTCTTTATGCATTAATGCGGTAAGATCTCCACCGTCATCAAGTATCATATTTGCTTTCCAATCTTTTTTACCTTCAATTGTTTGCTTAACACACCACCAATACTCTTCCTTTGTTTCACCCTTCCATGCAAAAACTGGTATACCCGCTTTTGCAATAGCTGCTGCTGCATGATCTTGTGTAGAAAAAATATTGCACGAAGACCATCTAACTTCAGCTCCCAAATTAACAAGGGTCTCTATCAGAACTGCAGTTTGGATAGTCATATGAAGACACCCTAAAATTCTTGCTCCTTTAAGAGGATTCTTTCCCTTATACTCTGCTCTTAAAGCCATCAAACCTGGCATTTCAGTTTCTGCTATCGAAATTTCCTTACGACCAAAATCTGCTAATTTAATATCTTTTACTTTGAAATCTTCTGACATAATTTGCATCTTTTTAACAAGTTAATATAAATTTATCAACTTATAGCTTAAAAAAAAATTATTTATAAATTGGCAGTAATACCTCAACTCTTGCGCCTTTTTTATTACCTTTTGACAAATTTGATGGAATAATTGACCCTCCATGCAGTTCAATAATATTTTTTACTATATTTAAGCCTAAACCCGAATGTTCTCCAAATTTTTCGGGTCTATTACTGTAAAATCTATTAAAAATTTTATTAATATTTTTTTCATTAAAACCGGGCCCCTCATCTTCTATAACTAGTTGAGCATCTTTTTTTTTAATATCGCACATAACTAATATTTTACTATTTGGTGGGCTAAATGAAATTGCATTTTCTAGTAGGTTGGCCACAATCTGTTCTAATTTACTTTCTACTCCTAGAACATTAATTTTAGTTTCTTTTAAATGAAAATCATCAATTTGTATTGAAATATTTTTATTTGAATTTAATAAATCACTATTAAAATCTTCCGCAACAGAACTTACAACGTTAGATAAATTAATTTTAGTCATTTTAGCTCTAGACAGAGACGCCTCATCTTTTAACATTTGCGAATAATCTGTAATTAATCTTTCTATTCTTTCAACGTCATGACTTATAACTTTAATTAGCTTTATTCTTTTTGAATCATCAGATGTGTTTTCTAAAACTTCTGAAGCCCCTTTCAAAGAAGTCAAAGGGTTTCTTATTTCGTGAGCTAAGTCCGATGAAAATGTTTCAGCTATATCTATTCTTTTATAGAGATTTTCTGTCATTTCATTTAACGATCTAGATAATTGACCAATTTCATCTTTTCTAAGTAAATATTTCTCGTGTTTATTTATTTTTTCATCTTTTTCTTTAATTGCCCTCGTGTAAAGAACTAAGACTTTTATAGGTTTTAAAATATATTTATTTAAAAAAACTGAAAAAATAATAATAACGAGTCCTACAAAAAAAACTGTTCTCAATATAAAATTGTTTCTTTCTTTTACCGCAATTAAAATATCATTAGCTATTTCTGATACAACTATGTAACCTTTTTTTTCATTATCTTTACTCACCGAATTAAAAGTCATAACGTAAAAATTATTGTTAATTTTTTTACTTATAACTAATTTATTTTTTGTATTTTTTTGTTTAGAATAATCTTTTACATAATTAGAATTAATAAAGGTTTGAGATTTACTTTCTTTAGAGATGCTATTTAAATTTGTATCTTCATTTGACTGACCTATTGGACTTTCTTTAATACTTTCATTTTTTAAAGAAATATTTTTAACTAGATCTAATGTATCTGTATCTGCCAATAAATTAGAATTTAAATCATAAAATTGAACACGATCTAGATTCTGAAATAAAAATCTATTAGATAATAAAAATTCCGTCATCGTTTCTTTAGTAAACTCAATACCTAATCTATTAATATGATTAGACGTATTGTTAATAACTTTTGAATGTTGGTTAGATCTATTTTTTATTAAATTGGGTTTAATCGCTTTAAGATACAAAAATGTAAAAATACTTAAAACTAGGAAAATAAGAAAATTAAAAAATAAAAATTTTTTTAATATTGAGCTAGAGCTTAAAAAACTTGATGTCATTAGCTAACATTCCATCTATAGCCACTTCCATATCTAGTTTCTATTGCTGAAAACTTTTCATCAACTATTTTGAACTTTTTTCTTATTCTTTTTACATGACTATCAATAGTACGATCTTCTATTTCATTATTATCTTTATAAGCAATATCCATTAATTGTGCTCTTTCCTTAATCATTCCTGGTCTTTTTGCTAGTTCTTTTACTATTAAAAATTCTGTTGTTGTAAGTTTTTCAGGAAGTGGAGTGCCAGCCCATGAGCATTCAAGTTGAGAAGGATCTAAAACAAGTTTTCCGTGCTTTATAAGATCTTTACTATCCTCCGTGTTGGTTATTTTTTTTCTTAATTGTACTCTTATTCTTTCAATAAGAATTTTAATTGAAAAACCTCCAGATTTTTTAATGAAATCATCAGCTCCTAATTTTAATCCTAAAAGCTCATCAACTTCTTCATCTTTAGATGTTAAAAATAATATTGGAATAGTAGTTTTTTTTCTTAAACGTTTAAGTAATTCCTCACCATCCATTCTAGGCATTTTTATATCTATAACAGCTAAATCTGGAGGGCTTCTACTGATACCTACTAAAGCACTTTCTGCATCAATATAAGTTTGAACTTTAAATCCCTCATTTTCTAAAGCCATACTGATACTTGTCAGTATATTTCTATCATCATCAACTAATGCAATTGTCTGACTCATAATTAATTATATATTACATATAAAAATACTAAATTGTCATAAATTGGGCAAGTATTAGACTATCAATGTGCTTCGCCCCAATTATATCCCGAATTTACATTAACCTCTAGTGGAATTGAAAACATATGATATTCGGAGTTAGAAATAGATACCATCGCCTCTTTTATAGTTTTTTTGACATATATTTTATCTTTTTCTAAACATTCAAAAATTAGTTCATCATGAATTTGTAGCAACATCTTTGCCTCAATTTTTTTATCATCTTCAATCAATTTATTTATTTTAATCATAGCTAATCGAATAATGTCTGCTGCAGAACCTTGAATTGGAGCATTAATTGCGGCTCTCTCTTGAAAGCTTCTGATGCTAAAATTTTTATCATTAATACCCTTAAGATGGATTTTTCTACCAAATATATTCTTAACATATCCATATTTTCTGCAGGTTTTTATAGTAGCATTCATAAAATCTTTAATCTCAGGAAATTTCTTAAAATATGAATTTATAAAATCTAAGGCCTCTTGATTCGTGACAGAAATTTGCTTAGCAAGGCCATACTGAGTAATTCCATATATAATACCAAAATTAATTGCTTTAGCTTTTCTTCTTAAATTCTCATCAATTTTATTAATTGGTACATTAAAAACCTGGCTTGCAGTTAAACTATGAATATCTTCATTATTTTTAAAAGCTTTTTTAAGCTCTTTAACATCGGCTATATCAGCTAAAATTCTCATTTCTATTTGGTTGTAATCAGCAGAAATTAAAATATTTTTTTTATCTGCAATAAAGGCTTTTCTGATTTCTTTTCCCTCTTCAGATTTAACTGGAATATTTTGTAAATTTGGGTCACTTGAGGCTAATCTACCTGTATTTGTAGCAGCTAGTAAAAAAGATGTGTGTATTCTTTTTGTTTTTTTACTTATATGGTTTTGCAAAGCATCTGTATAAGTATTTATTAATTTTGAAATTTGTCTCCATTTTAATATTAACTCAGGAAACTTATGTCCAGTAAGAACAAGGTCTTCAAGAATTTTTGCACTTGTTGCTAAACTACCTTTTTTCGTTTTTTTTAATTTAGCAATTTTAAGATCATTATATATTATTTCACCTAGCTGTTTTGGTGAGGCAATATTAAATTCCTTGCCAGCGTTTTTATATATTTCTTTTTCTATTTTTTCTAACTTTTCTTTAAATTTTTTAGATAACTTTTTAAGATACAAATCATCAAGCTTAATACCATTATATTCTAATTTTGAAAGCACTTGAACCATTGGCTTTTCAAAAGATTCGTAAATTTTATTCAATTTTTCATCATCAAGTCTATTTTTAAGAAAGTTATAGAGTCTTAAAGTTACATCAGCATCTTCAGCTGCATATTCTGTTGCTTTTTCAATATTGATATCAGAAAATTTTAATTTATTTTTTCCTGTGCCAACTAATTCTTTATAAGAGATTGTCTTGTGCCCTAAATGAATTTCAGAAAGTACATCTAGATTGTGTCTATTAACACCTGCATCTAAACTATATGAAATCAACATTGTATCCTCAATTGGGTTAACTTTAATTCCATTTTGCTTTAAAATAATAAAATCAAATTTAATATTTTGCCCAACCTTTTTAATACTTAAATCTTCTAAAATTGGTTTAATTTTTTTTAATACAAACTCTTTTTTTAGCCCTTTAGTATTCTTATGTAATAAAGGGATATAGCATGCTTTATTTGGTGCATAGCTAAATGAAACACCGACTAAATCAGCCTCCAAAGGATTTAATGAAGACGTTTCAGTATCAACGGCAATTACAGATTGTTCATTTAAAATATTTATCCATTTATTTAAAGCTTTTTCATCAATTAAACATTCATATTTTTTAGTATTAATTTTAGATATTTCATTTTTTAAAGTATTTTTTTCAATATACTTAGTTTCTGTTTCGCCATAAAAACTTATAGCTCTACTTAATAGTCTATTAAATTCCATGTCTCTTAAAAAATTATAAAGTTTTTCCTTTTTAATTGCTTTCAAAATGAACGTACTTGGATGATGTTTAATCGGAACATCATCTTTAAGAGTAACTAATTTTTTGCTTAAAAAAGCTTTATCTTTATTTGCTAGTAGAGTTTCCCTTCTTTTATTTTGAGGAATTTCACTAGCCTTTTTTAATAAAATTTCTAAAGTTTTATACTTATTAATAAGTTCAGAAGCTGTTTTAATTCCTATGCCTGGAACACCCGGAACATTATCTGAAGCGTCTCCTGCTAATGATTGAACATCTATCACTTGTTTTGGTTTTACTCCAAACTTTTCAATAACTTCTTTTTCTCCCAATATTTTACTTTTCATGGGATCATATAATCTAATTTTACTTGAAACTAATTGCATTAAATCTTTGTCTGAAGATATAACTGTCACTTTAGCCCCCGCGTCCACAATTTGTTTTGCATATGTAGCAATTAAATCATCAGCTTCATAATTAATCATTTCTATTGATGGCAAATTAAAAGCCTCTACTGATTTTCTAATATATTCAAATTGTGGAACCAAATCTTCTGGGGCTTCTGATCTATTAGCTTTATATTCACTATAAATATCATTCCTAAAATTTTTTCTTGCAGAATCAAATATAACAGCAAAGTGTGTTGGTTTGTTTATTGAATCATCAGATCTAGAATCTTCTAGTAACTTAAATAACATAGAACAAAATCCACTTACTGCTCCTGTTGGTAAACCATCACTTTTTCTAGAGAGCGGTGGTAATGCATAATAAGCTCTAAAAATATAACCCGATCCATCGATTAAATAAAAATGGTCAGTTTTTTTTACAGAATTCATAATTTAATATTAACCTATTTTAATTGGTGTTATGTATATATAAAATAATCATGAATAAAAAACATGCTCTAAAGGTTGAAAAATTAACTAAAATTTATTCTCAAAAATCTTTAAATAAGATTGTTGCACTAAATAATTTAAACTTAGAGGTGAAAGAAGGAGAAATTTTTGGCTTATTAGGCCCCAATGGAGCTGGAAAAACAACTTTTCTTAATATACTTGCTGGCACTGTAAAAAAAAATTCAGGAAGAGTTGATGTTTGGAATTTTGATTTAGATAAAAATCCTAGAGAAGTGAGATCTTCTATTGGAATTGTTCCTCAAGAAGTAAATCTAGATGCTTTTTTTAGTCCCAAGGATATTTTAGAATTACAAGCAGGATTGTATGGAATACCCAAAAAGGACCGAATAACAGATACAATATTAAAAATAGTTTCTCTTGAAAAACAAGCGAATTCTTATGCTAGAAGTTTATCCGGTGGTATGAAAAGGAGATTGCTTATTGCAAAAGCTATGGTTCATAGACCTCCAATTTTAGTTTTAGATGAACCAACTGCTGGTGTTGATGTAGAGTTACGCCAAAATTTATGGAGTAATGTAAGAGCTCTTAATAAAAAGGGAGTAACAATAATACTAACTACTCATTTGATGTATGAGGCAGAAGAAATGTGCGATAGAATTGCAATCATTAATAAAGGAAATTTAATTAAAATAGATACAACGAAAAATTTACTGGATAGTATTAAAACAAAAAAAATAATATTTAAAGTAGAAAAAATTAATAAAATTAAACCAGAAGAGATGAATGGAATAAAATTTTTATATCATTCAAATAATGAAATAATTGCTTCATATGAAAAAAAAAA
>Ga0114993_10004244_pt1 | contig 14361 bp, 20 predicted proteins | sample ArcticOcean_MG_C_FD_87042 | JGI IMG/M metagenome (GOLD analysis project Ga0114993, IMG submission 87042) | Marine microbial communities from western Arctic Ocean - ArcticOcean_MG_CB2_150 | ecosystem: Environmental > Aquatic > Marine > Oceanic | place: Arctic Ocean: Canada Basin | collected...
AGAACCATTCGCTAAGTCACTGTTAAATATAACTAATGTGTTTAGAGGTGCTGCGGGTAGAAAGTTAAACTCCATCGAATTACACGATGTCATGTGCTACATTGGCGAGTGCGTTGTGGTCGGGGGTGTACGGAGAACGGCGATGATAAATCTGTCCAACCACAGCGATGAACGTATGCGTCACGCCAAGATGGGTAACTGGTTTGTCGAGAACCCCCAACGATCCTTGGCTAACAACTCTATCTGTTACACTGAAAAGCCTGACGTTGGCGCATTCATGCGTGAGTGGAACGCAATATATGAGTCGCGATCTGGAGAGCGGGGTATCTTTAATAGACAAGCCTGTAAGGACATGGCCCCAGAGCGTAGGGACATAGACCATGAGTTTGGCACAAATCCTTGCAGCGAAATCGTACTTAGATCAGCACAATTCTGTAACCTTACAGAGGTTGTGGTAAGACCTGAAGATGACTATTCAACTTTAGAGGCTAAGGTAGAGGCCGCTACAATCTTAGGTACTCTACAGTCAGCACTCACTGACTTCAAATTCTTACGCAAGGTGTGGAAGAATAACTGTGAGGAGGAAAGGTTGCTGGGAGTTTCATTAACTGGTATATGGGACAGCGAGTTTTTTAAAGCCAACTACCAAGGAGACATCGAGCGATTAAAGAGCCATGCTATAGCGGTGAACAAACAGTGGGCTACTAGGCTGAAGATCAACCCTGCTACCGCTATCACCTGTGTCAAACCGAGTGGGACGGTCAGTCAATTAGTCAATAGCGCGTCAGGATGCCATCCGAGACACAACCGCTGGTATCTCAGGAGAGTTCGTAATGATATTAAAGACCCACTGGCTCAGGTAATGATAGATGCCGGTGTGCCTTATGAGGTAGACAAGTTCAATAAGGAAACCTATGTATTTGAGTTCCCGATAGCCTCTCCAATAACGTCTACAACTCGACACGACATCACGCCGTTCGATCAGTTAGAGATGTGGAAGAAGTTATCTATGTGTTGGTGTGAACACAAGCCTTCAATGACTTGCTACATACCAGAGGATCAGTGGCCGCAGGTCGGCGCTTGGATATGGGAGAACTGGGATGTGGTAAATGGTATCTCGTTCCTGCCATCGGCTGATGAGGGCCATGTATACGAGCAAGCCCCGTACGAGGACATAACAGAGGAAGAGTACGAGGCAAGAGAGAAACTAATGCCAGATTATATCAACTGGAGTTTTGAGGAGGACATGGATAACACAACCGCTAGTCAGGAAGTGGCCTGTTCAGCGGGAGTATGTGAGATATGACTAGACCAATTGTTTCCGATAAAAATTTCGAGAAACGTATAAGGCAAGACGCTCTTAAAAGGAGCGGGGGAGGAATTGATCATGAAGGTTCATCATTCGATCCGTCCGCAGAATGTTTCGATAAGAAACACTACTATCAGTATATTGAGAATGGTTACGAATGGATAGCCGCAGTAGGTCTATGGTATCGTGACGATGACGATTATGACGATGATTGGGAAGAGATGGGTGGAATAGACCCAGCCCTTGCACCCAACCATGATTGGGATAATGACCCAGTAGGTTTCCGATGATCGAGAAGAAAAAGCGCTGGGTCAACAAGAAGTACACTAACTGGGTAGCCACCCTTCCTTGCTCTAACTGTAGAATAGAAGATGACACCATTGTGGCGCACCATCTAAAACACATATGGTTTCCCCACGGGGGAGGAGGCGTAGGAATGAAGGCTAACGACTTCCTTGCTATGCCCATGTGCTATACCTGCCATGATAAGGTTCACAACGGGGACAGAGACATCATAGAATTCCAGCCAGACTTTATCTTCAGTACGCTTGACAAGGCGTTCAGAAGTGGGGTATTATCCGCAACATGATTGACCATCTAGAAGCCTTACAGTTCATGCACGACAACTGTGAGCAACTTGCTGAAGCGAAAGCCCAGAAGGAGCAACTCAAGGAGTTTAAAAAGATTGAAGCAGCCCGTCTGTTTCTTCTTGCCCCTAAAGGGTCTGTGGCTGATAGACAAGCCCACGCTTTGACACAGGGGTCATACCTAATTGTCGTTGACGGAGAGAAGGAAGCGATAAGGAAAGAACATTTACTCGCCATGCAGTTTAAAACGATGGAGGCTACGATAGAAGTGTGGCGAACTATGCAAGCGAATGCTCGAACGGAATCAAGGATTTTATAATGAATCCAGACGAGTTGACTGAAGAGCAGTGGTATCATAACGATCAACTACTGCAACAACAACAGGAGAACGAAGCACAGATGGACTTTAAACCTAAAGATAACCAAATTCGACTGTACCACAATAGTTTCAAAACTCTTGATAAGCACCCAGATTGGACGGGTGACGGTATGGCGAAGGGGGTTGTAGTCAAGGTAGCAGGTTGGAACAACACCTCCCAAAATGGAAAGGACTATGTTAAAGTTGACATAGACTTTGACCCTGACGCTTATAAGAGGAACGGCGGAGATCGCTCAGAAACCCCTCAGAAGTCGATGGATGCTGGGAGCCAGTGGGATTAACATGACAGACGAGTCGTTTACTCATACTGTTTTCTTTGCTAACGGGGAGACTCAAGGTATAGACTTCTTTCCTGAAGGACATATCTACAGGCTCTCCGGTAGTGAGGAGGTTATCCCATCCGCAACCCAGATACTTGGGGTTATAGCAAAACCCGCTCTTGTATATTGGTCTGCTCTTGAGGCAAGCAAGTATTTCAAGAAGCAGGTTGTAGAGGTGACCGCCCCAACGGAGATGCCTTTGTACTCCCTAAGCGGTCTGTCGGTAGATGAGGTTGCTAAGGGTATGGTGGAGTCGCATAGGACTATTGCAAGCGATGCAGCCGATATAGGAACTTCTGTTCATAAGTACATTGAGGAGTGCATTAAGTTTAAACTAAGGGGTAAGGATGCACTGACCTACGATTCCTTACCGGACGAGCCAGATAACAAGCAAGCGCAAAATTCTATCAGCGCCTTCAGGAAGTGGTACGCAGACAACAACGTCAAGTTCATCTCCGCAGAGGAGAAGGTATACCATCCTGAACTGAAGTATGCTGGGACTGTGGATGCTGTAGCGGAAGTTAATGACGAGTTCTGTGTGATAGACTTTAAAACTTCCAGTAAGACTTACCCGGAACATCACATTCAATGTGCAGCCTATGCTAAGGCGATTGAATTAATCTATGATCGAGAGGTCGAGTGTACCTACATTCTTAGGCTCGATAAGAAAACTGGCAAATGCCAAGTGAGTAGGTCAGATCAGATAGGAGAGGACTTTGTAGCCTTTCGCGCTGCAATAGCCTTACAACGCAGACTAAAAGGAGGGCTTCATCGTGGCAAACGTAAAAATTCTGGCTGAGATGCTTTGTTTCCATGTGGATGCTGCGGTAGCAGTGTCTGAGTACCTTCTTGATGAAGGAGAACAACTGCCTGTTATAAAAGCGATCTTGAAAAAGAGAGGTTCTGAGTCAGAATCAGTTGAGCAACACGCTCTGTGGGAGACAGTGAAAGACCTTCTGGATAAGCCAAGCCTTATTAATTGATGAGCGGACAGTTCCTAAGAAAGGCGGTAAACGACCACTGTAAGGAATGTATCTACGACCCTGTTGAGGATGGTACATGGCTTAAACAGGTCGAAAACTGTGAGATGCACACCTGCCCCCTATGGAGGGTTAGGCCAGTGACGCAAACCTCAAAAAACGGCCTTAAAGGCCATTCAAATGACCTTGGAGAGCAGATATAATGAACCTACTGGTTATCGGTGACCCTCATGCAAACCCAGACTATGACAATGATAGATTTACAGGGTTGGGGGAGTACATCGCTCAGGAGAAACCGGAGTATGTGGTGTGCCTTGGGGACATGGCTGACCTGCCTTCCCTATCTTCCTACGACAGGGGGACAAAGGGGTTTGAGGGTAGGCGGTACAGTAAGGACGTTGCGGCAGTAATTGATGCCCAAGAAAAACTGTTCGCTCCCATAAAAGAACTTAATAGGATGTTGTTAAAAAAGAAAGTCAAGCAGTACAAGCCTAAACTCTACATGACATTAGGCAACCATGAGGACAGAATAACTAGGGCTATCAATAGTTCGCCTGAACTAGACGGCGCAATATCTATTGATGATCTTCAGTACAAGAAGTTTGGCTGGAAGTGTACTCCATTCAAGGAGTGCTTAACCATAAAGGGTATCTCGTTCAGCCACTACTTTACAACCGGGGCAATGGGCCGCCCTATCTCAGGCACTAACATAGGTAACTCAATGATGAACAAATTACATTGCTCTGCTGTGCAGGGACATAGCCACCTTATCAGCCACCAAGAATCCACCAAGCCTGATGGACAAAAGATATTCGGACTGAGTGCGGGGTGCTATTCTCACCCTTACTACTCAGAGAACTGGTGTAGGGATACAGAGTATCAGTGGTGGAGAGGCGTAATCACTTTGGAGGGTCTGGATGGCGAGGGGTACTACGATGCCATACATTCGATTACCCAGAGAGCAATACTGCGGTGAACATTGTACTCAACAGTGCAGAGCAAATTGTTTGTAAGTCTCTTGCTCTTATGAGATACGAGATTGCTAGGGCAGTTGGAAGGAAGGATCAGCAGATAGGTAACCAACCATCATGGCAAACTGATGAGGATGGTATAGGCGGGGAAATTGCAGTAAGCCGTGTGCTAAACGTATACCCAAGCCTTGTGTTAAAACCGGATGCTGGATGGGACATACTGTACAACGGACATAAGATAGATGTGAAAACTACGAGGTACAAAGCAGGAAGGCTGCTGGCTAAATTAAACGCCAGAGATGACGAGGTTAGCATTTATTTGCTAGTAACTGGAGTGTTCCCCGAATATACTATTGTAGGATACGCTACGAAAGAACAACTTATAGCGAAAGAGAATATCATCGACTTGGGACACGGCCAAGGCTATGGATTAACTCAGGATAAGTTACTGAATATAGCCGATCTGTACGCAAGAGTTACTTGATAAACCCATCTAAAGCACAGGAAGAGGAGTGGGCTGAGAGTAGAAGGATGCACTTTGGACTGTACTGCTGGAAGCGTAAACTACAACAGGCTCCTAGCGGCGCTTTCTGGAGTGCTATATTTGAAAAGCAGTGGGGGATTCCACTTGCGAAATTCGCTGAACAGCAACGACAGCGCCAGAAGGAAAGCGAGTAAGGCCATAGTAGATAGGAGGGTCACCCTCCCCTGTGAAATCATCTGGGTCTTTCGTATTGGCGATCAGGATCGTGTCATCATCCTGACTTATTAGCCATCCAACAGAAAAAAGGGTGGGGCAAGATATCTCCTGCTCCCACCCTGCTGTTGCGATTATGTCGCGCCATTCGACTACGACTAATTCTTTTTCTTTCTTTCCAGTGGGCCGGGCAGTATCCATCCTAGTACCATAGGTGCTAAAACAATTAAAATCAAAGCCCATCCACCCATCTGGATAAGTGAACCCAACAATGACCAAAAATTATCTGGTGCGCAATCCATATTACCTCCTGTCGTACTGTATGATATCTCCGTCACCACATCGGTCACAAAGGCACTCGTCATGGCTCCCGCTATGGGAGCAAGTACACCCCCCGATAAGACAGTCCCCGCAGTCGCACCCAATGCCGCTCCCGTTGCTACGACCGTTGCTTTCTTTACTGTTGTACATCCTACTGCGAGTCCACAGATGGCGATGGTGAGCCATAGACTGCGGCCAGTACGAATAGAACTGCCACTGCTATCGTTATGCCCCATTTTGCTTTCGGACTTAATGCTTGAAACTTTGCCCACATAAATATCTCCTATCCTATTTTAATTGATGACCCACATCCACAACTTGATATATGTTGAGGTGGTTCGACTACAAATCCAGTGTTGAATGCAGTTTCATCCAACGTCAACTTACCCCCTATCAAATATGTCTGAGACGTCTGGTCTGCGAATATCACGTTGGCTGTCCCGCCAATACTCAATGCGTCTGAACTCATCAAGTCCACTTTGCTTAAAACAACGGTCGCACCACCGCATCCACCACCCACTAACCCAATCTCTAATAACTCGCCATCCTTTAACAAGTCGTTCAAGTGCGCCTGTGCTGGCTCTGTGACATTCATTCATTTATTCTCTCTTGGATACGCCACATAAGTCTAGTGGTTGTCCTAGTCATCACGCATGGAACAAGAGCGTGGACAAAAGCACAAGCACTCCCAACCAGCAGGCAGCCAGAATAATACATGGCTTTTCGTAAGTGTTGCAAATACGTTTCATTTTGTTCCTTCAGGTGGCTATCCATTATCTCGTATAACTCCTCGTAGATCGTTTTCTTTTCCGCACCAAGGGCAGAACCATTCTCGTGGCTCCATAAATTCTTCAACAGCAATGCTCCACCAACCCTTGCAGAACGAGCAAACAAAGTGGTGGATTATCTCAGTGTTCATTTGATTATACTGGCAACAACCTCGTTACCTTCCCAGTTAGTTTTTAACTCTACTGTACGTTTTTCACAGGCATAGCGAGTTGTTCCAGTATCATTATCTTTCCAGCCGTTACGTTTCAGTGTTCGTTTCATTTGCAAGCACCCACTCATACCCATACGCTCCCAACCAGAAGAGGTTTCATGGTGACCCATAAACTCTATCACAGAGCCATTAAGGTATAAGACAAGAATGATCATTGTTAATTGCATTATATTGTATTATTTCCGTTAGCCTTCATCTCAGCCTGTTTATCCTTGAGCGCCTCAACATGACGTTCTAGGTTCTCTATTCGCTGTTTGAAAAAGTCCAGCGTCAATGCCTGTTGCTGATCGTATGGTGCTTTGCCAGTTTCTATAACAACTTGTAGTTTAGAAAACTCTTTTGCTAGATGTTCTAACAACATAAATTGTTCAGCGTCTGCCGGGAGCGCACCGAGTTCACCTCTAGGCCACTTGATCCTGAAGTTTTCATTCTGCTCCACTGACTTCTGCATTAGGATTTGATTGGTTTCTAATTTGTTCAGTCTTTCCTGTAATCCGAACCAAGCCCATGTTCCTAGTGCAACCGCTGTTGCCAATCCAATTAAATTCCGTATCGGTAGCCCGACGCTCGTATGATCAGATAAACTTACAGTTTCTTTACTCATTTTTTGTCGTTAAAGAGTTGAAATAGTGTGCGTACTTTCTCCTTTAGTGTTTCTACATCTGTCCAGAGTCTGCTTAGTACAAAAATTAATGTAACCAAACCTATGAATACAGGCCATAGAGTTCCAAGGATATCAACCAAGACAAGACTATCACTCACTTGCCTATCTTGACTTCAAGTCTATTAATACAATCTATGATTCTATCTACTGCAACATCAAAGTCTTTCTTACTGACGTATTCGGTTTGGACATAAGTTATTCTTTCATGAAGTTTCTTATCTTCTGATGAGAGTCTATCAGTTAGCGCGAATATCCTACGCAAGATGAATCCACCAAGCAGTACCATACCTCCGAACATCATATCGAATAGAACTGGCGCTTCCACTAGGCCTCATTCCATTTGACAGCAGGTGGTGGCTTAGGAAAGTTTGGGTTAGGGTTTAGACTGAACGACATACCCGGCTCACTAGCACCGTTCCACATGATGCATGATTCTTCCGCATCCTTGCTTGACTTAGTGACCACTAGCGTAGAGGTGGACTTATCCTTGTTGGTAAACCACACCATCGTAGTAGCAGGACTCATATAGGACATCATCACCGGAGCCTCCTGATAGTCCTGTGCTAGTAGTTCTATTACCCTAGCGAAACTAGGGAAGCAGTGAAGCAGGATAGGGACTTGTTTGTCTACCATGTCCTTTGGTCTTTCCACCTGTGCTAACAGGGGTGTGCTGATAAGGGCTAGTGTTAGTAGTATGTTTTTAAGGCATTGCATCAAGGAGTCCCTCAACTTTCCTACTAACCCCTTCTGGGAGTAGTGTTTTTTCTTTATAAGGCATGGAGTCAGGCTGCTGTGGTGTGAATGTCGCTTTTATCAAGTTAGAAAGCCTTAGAAGGACTGTAGCATCTTTTGGAAATCTGCTGTGGTACGTCCCATGCAACTCCTTTAAGACGGCTGATAGTTCTGCTGGCTCTGACACGGTTAGTAAGCGATTCATTTCTTCTGCAACAATCCTGTTGTTTGACTTGCTAACAAACCTAGAAAGTTCAACCATATCCCTCGCTGCTGCAAACTCTGGGGAGAATTTGTATGCGGGTATCTTCGCAAACAACCTCCATAGGTATCCATTAAAATCAGAGGGAACCATAGATTTTCCAATAGTAGGATCAGCAAATGCAGAGGCCATTTCATTGCCTCTTTTTAAGTTATGTAACTCTGCCAGAACATCTCCGAAAGTGTCTGTGTCAGGAAACATAGGCTCTATCTTTCTCCTAATACTATTATTAGAAAGTATCTGTTCTGGAGTTATGTTTTGTGACTCTATCTGTTCAATCAAACTGGATTTAAATACCCTTTGCTGGTCAGGGGTGTAACTATTGTAGATTTCCTTTACCTGAATAGGGCTAGTGGCATCGCTTGTAAGTGCGGTTCTACCAAACTCTGATGCTTTCTCCACGCCCTTATGGGTAGAGAATTTTGCATCGGCTAGGCTAAAACTGTCGGGTGCGGTGGCTTTGAGTTTTGCATCATAAGTATCTCTTAAAGTTGATAAAGTGCCGTATTCTTTTCCGCCAGCCTTCTTTGCCTCTGTCACCAAGGTATCCAATGCGTGTCTGATATCATGCAGTGTTTTTATGTCTGCGGCAGCATTCTTATTCTCTCCTATGTATCTCTTGTTACCAGTCGAGTCTGTTTCGACTACTAGTTGGCCCTTTTTGTCACCAGACCCATGTTTTAGAAGTTTCCATCCCCTTTCCCTTAAACTAGAAGCATTATCCCCCCAAGTTGATTTTGGAATGTACCGCTGACCCTTTGTAAACATCTCGTAGGTGGGTAAATGCTGGCTTATCCCATGAACAGTCCTGTCCCAATCCCGAGAACCAATATCATCACCCCTGCTGTGAACTGCCTTTTTGTAGGCTGCTTTAAGCGATGGACTATCCTCAAACATCTCTACAAATCCCGGCCTATTCCTTGTTCCTGAAAGGCCCACAGAGATAACTTCTCCAGCATCGTCAAAGTAGGAGGTATTATAATACTCTTCCCATATTGGCCTACTTCTAGATTCAATCTTTGTCAGCGCCCTTTCCCCGGTGAAGGGTATCGGCGGGTTATCAATAAGTCCTCTTCTTAATGAGTGTGACACTAATTCTGGACTCAGCGCCTTTCTTGCCCCTAGGCGTCCAGCAGTCACTCCTCCTCCAACAGGCGCTTCACCCATTGCCCATCTAGCCAGACCGGGTAGCACAGGCTCTGATATAGACCTTCCTGTGTTTGGGTCAACCGTGGTTCTTCCAAGACTTTCAAATAGCATCTTGTTAGTGTTCGGCGCTACATTAGTTTCGCCGCGAGGAACCCCAGCGGTTGGAGACAGCCTCATAGGTGTTCCCCATATGTCGCTGTAGAATGGCTCATCCATTAAGGTGAACTTCCCTACACTGGGGGCTGATGTTTCTCCAGCCTTTCTAGCATTCAGCAGTCTTGACTGATCGGCTATGTCTCCCAAACTTCCCTGCATAGCAGACAGCACCATTTCCTGCCCTCGTTTAGCAAGCGTGGTTGGGCCGATATCTCCTCTCGATTTCCATGCGTTGCCGATTCCAGCAAGGCCACCAATCAACGGAGGTGCTGCCCCGCCCAGTAAAGCACCAAAATTCCCTGACCTAATACCACTAGGCGCTCTTTCTTCTAAAGAGCCTTCTCCTACACCAAGTCCATATCCAGCGCCTAAAGCGCCGCCTTTACCGGCAGACTCTAGGGTTTGTTTAGGCAGGGTTGTGGAACCCATCCTAAAAGGATGCAAGGTTTCCTGCATTCCTGTGACATAACTAGGTTTAGATGCCGCTCTTTGCATCGCTCCATACTGTCCTAGAGTTTTTGCAGAAGGCTCTACGGAGGCGACTCCCAGCCTGTTCCTGAGTGCGGCTTTAGCCACATGAGCCGCTGCGGCGGCGGATAGTAAGCCTTTAGCGGGGTTAACTATTGCATCAATAACTACTGGCAATGCAGCACCGACTGTTTCAGCGCCAATGGCTAAGTAAGGGTACTTGAGACTAAGCATATCCAATAGACCTCTTTGGTATGCTACTCCTTTTTTTACGGCTTCAGGATCACCACCGGACATAAACCCCTGTACAGTTCCAGCGATCTCATCTGTGGTTCCAAGGCTTCCTCCACTAGCAATATGGGCGGCTACACCTCCAGCGATCTCCCCCCAACTCATATCATACTGTCTGCGTAACGCCTCTCTTGTTATTGCGGAGCGCTGTTGGTCAGTGAAAGGACTGCCCTCAGCCTTAAATACTTCTGGGTAGAGTAGAAGTTTTATCGTTCTACCATCCCTGAGAACCACATCAACAGGCCGTCTACGCGCAGTCGCAAGCATGGAAGCGCCTTCCGTTCCTATACCCTCACTTTTGTAACCTTGTGTCATGGCGATAACCTAGATGGTACTGTCCTTTTGCGGGGCATCAAAGTTAATGTAGGATCGACTTCAGCCTTGGGTTTAGCGCCACCCGCATCCAGAGCGTCTAACATATCCGGTGCAGACCCAGTGGTGTTGATTCCTTCAGTTGGTGGTTCAATCCTACGAATATTGCCTTCTCCGTCCATTAACCTAGCCTTATCCCCATTCCACTTGTATTCAGTCATTCTATCGTATAAAGACTCGCTCGCCTTTTTCGGGAAAACTGTTTCAAATTGGAGTACCCCACCTGTCCATGCCTTTGGCGCGGTAATGGATTCATACATTTCCTTTCTGGTTAAAAGAAAGGTCTCAAATGCGTTACTGTACTCCTCAAAAACCGTTTCGGCTATGTACGCTAATTGATCTCTTTCCCAACCGGTCAAGAACTTCTTTTTACCTGTCAACAAACTCTGCTTTAACTTCTTTATCTCATCTGACCATCCTCCTAAACCGCTTTGGATAGTTTCTATATCCGACTGACGAATAACACCAGTAGGGTCTTTCAGTTTTTCAAGAGATTTTATAGCATCCAAATCCCCCCCGCTTGTTGAATTATTTAAGGCTGCGTATATGGTGTTTACCATTCTTTTTGTTCCATTGAAAGCGAGAACTTCCTTTGAAATAACCTTCGCCTCTTCAACCCTTCTTTTTTCCTGTCCAGTAGGCGTGTAACGCGCCTCGTTGATAGTTTCCCCTATCATTAGATTGCCGTCATCATCTATGGTGTCAGGCATTTTTGCTGAAACCCATGTTACATCTAAGCCCGGTGGCGGCTTCGACAGGTCAAAAGTGTCCTTTGGTCTGTCCGGAGCATCTCCGTAGTTGAGGTATTGGTAACCAGTTTCCTTCGCATCGTTGTACTCTTCAACAGAATTAATCGCCAACGGAACCCCAAGTTCATTGTATAATACACCGGGCATTGTAGTGGGGTACTTCCAATCTGGATTGGCTTGCTCTATCTTATCAGTCATAGCGTCGATAGTTGCTGAGCCTATTTCATTATCTGCAAAAAACTGATACATATCTCCAAAGTTAGTGAACCCGTCCATCGCCTCTAAAACTTGTTGCGTATCACCAGCGTCCTGCACCCTAGTTTTCTCTGCTTGACCGTATGCCTTTTCAACAGCATCCATAGTATCTTTCAGATCAACTGACAACTTTTCTGTACTTACTTGGGCTAGGACTCCCTCCTTCACCTCATTTACTGAGAGCGCTGGATCAGTCATGTAACCGGCGATTATTTCATTCACCCTACGGTTTTGTCCAACCTTAAACTCGTCAGGCAATGTGTATCCATGCTCAGGCTCCATCATTTTGGCCTGATCTTTCAATTTAACATAGACAGCATTACCCTCCTTGTCATACATTGCAACCATATCATCCTCACTAATCAGATTTGAATAGGCGGATTGAAGCGCTGCTACTACCTTATGGTTTGTAATACCATTATTTTTAATAAATGATTGGAAATCTTTGTTTGTTTTTAAGTTTCCAGATAGGAATAATTCTCTTGCCTTAGTTAGAGCGCCAGATATTTCTACGTCTGAGGTAGCCGCTCTACTAGCATCAATATCCCCTCTGTTTACCCTATACCCGACCTCCCGCTCTTTCTCTAGATCATCTCCCTCTCTCCGAAAGATGGTATCATAGTTTTTATTAGCCTCATTCCAACGATACATGGGTATCTTCTTGCCCTTATCAAAAGCAGCAAACCTGTCGGCTAGATACTTAAAAGTATCTCCGCTAAGATTCTTTCTCTTAGTGAAAAGCACAAGGTCGTCCATAGTTTCACCGGGATTATGCAGCCACTCATCCCAAGCCAATTCCTTTTCTATGTCTACTGCATCTACGTCTGGTTTAGTTGACGTTGTGCCTCGTCTTGATGGGCCGCTTCTAGCCCTAGGCCGTCCCGGTCTACCCTTTAAATTAGAGACAAGCATATCTAGGCTATCAGTAAACGACTCTTCCTTTCGCAGCATCTTATTAAACTTATCCTCGTCAAGAAGTTGTGCTTGTTTTTTTAATACTTCTTGGTTATACTGCCCTTGCGCCTTACCCCGTATGTTCGATTCCTGCGGGTTGTATTGGGATGGCAGCATTTGTGGAGGCTCGCTCTGTCCAAAGGTATAGTCTTTTTCCCTCTGAGCGGCTTCTATCGTTGCTAAAGCGCGCTGAAACCTCTCCTCTTCAGATAATTGTTCGTCAAGTAAACCCATTAGTTCTCCACCTATTTAAGAAGGGTATATCAGGGACATTGAAATCTTCTAGGGTTGCCATTGTGTTTTTAGGGCCAGAAGATACATCAAATATAGAAGTTTTTAGATCGGTAGGTTTGCCGACTACCGCCCCCGGAGGGGCAGACGTTTGGCTAGGAGTTCCTAGCGCCAACTCTTGCCAGAGCGCCTGTTGCTTTGCCTTTTCATCCTCTATTTGCTGCCATCTACCATATGCTGTGTTGTAACCAGCAGAGTCGTATGTGCGCGGCTTGTACCGATCTTTATTAGCCATAGGGTCAAAATCCCATCCCCCGCTTGGATCAAACCTTGTTATCCCATATCCACTTTCTTTACCCGGGTGCATTCCAGACCCTCCCGTGGCATAAAGGGGAATTTCGCGCAATCCCCGCATCGCTCCTGTTTGAGTCTGAACACCGCTTGTTGGCTTTCCTACCGTAAAAAAATCACTCGTCTGAGGCTCTGGATTAGGCTGCCCAAACTTCCATTTCCAATCATCAAACATTACAGTACACCGTAGTTAACGTGCTTGATGCCTTCAACCTCTACCACTGCATCAGGTCTGGTGATCTCAATCTCTTGAGCGATTACGCCTCGACTTCTAGTGTTGGAGCCTTTGAAGTTATAGGTATAGACGTTATGACCATTCCAAGTTCCATCAAACTCAACGTTCTCTTTCATCCTAGAGTCAGACATTCCGTAGAGAGATGCGGCGATACCCACTGCTTGCCCAAGTTGATCCATACCGCTCTTACCCGGTGAGGTCTGGGTGGTAGTCCCGCCATAATTACCAGTAACCATCTTCATGTAGTTAGACAACTGCTGTTGTGGAGCATTAGCCTCGTACTGGTATCTAGCCATATCACTATCCATAGTCGCTTGAGTCATCGCCCTACGCTGTGCGCCAACATCTCCCATAGCACCATACATATTAAGCGGGGCTGACATGATTGATGGGTACATCTGCTGACCGTATTGCTGCTGACCAATGATCTGGTTAGCGGCAGGGAGCCTTTGTCCTTGAGCGCTTTGATAGGCTCCTGAATACATATCAGCAAGTGGCTTAGTTAGGCCAGACTTAACTGCATTTGTTACAGCCTTATCCTGCTCTAGTCCAGCACGACTTGATCCACCGGGCTGGTGCATTACCTGTTGCTGTCGAATTCCGGGAAGTATATTCTGCTGTAGATTTCCAATAACACCCTGAGTTAGGGCGTTCTCCATTGCATTATATGGAGTGCCAGCACCAGTCCTGACATTACCTGCCAATAGGTCTGATGACTGTTGTGGATTAAACCCTGTATACCCACCCAGACTACGCATGAGAGCGCCTTCACCACCCGCTTGCATACCAGCAGCCCTTGGCCCCTTAGCATAGTTAACCGCTTGCTGTTGGGCATAGGTCTGCAATGGGTCAAACCCTGCTAACGTTTCATTAGGGTAATAACCGGGCGCACCTTGATCGAAGATGTTCTTAGCCTGTTCAAAGCCAC
>Ga0114993_10004252_pt1 | contig 14346 bp, 12 predicted proteins | sample ArcticOcean_MG_C_FD_87042 | JGI IMG/M metagenome (GOLD analysis project Ga0114993, IMG submission 87042) | Marine microbial communities from western Arctic Ocean - ArcticOcean_MG_CB2_150 | ecosystem: Environmental > Aquatic > Marine > Oceanic | place: Arctic Ocean: Canada Basin | collected...
AAACTCGAGCATCTTGGGATCCGCCCCTCCGTGACCGCCTTTGACGTCCTCGTGGGTGAGATCGAGCACTTTACCCTCGTGCGGGAGAAACAAGGTCACCTTGCGTCCGACTCGGAACGACTCATCGTTGACGAGTTGTGTGACGTTCTGTGTTTTTTGTCCTGCGACAAATCCCGTGGAGTGCACAGCCCGCATTTCGAGCCTGCCGAGTGTACCCTCAATCGCGATTGAGTTACTCTCGTATGCTGCGTAGCTGTTCAGCGAAAAGCTGGCAATGATGCCGTTGTTATAGGCGATCGATGCGCTGAAAGTATCCGGAATATCGATGCGCGGATCAAACACACAACCGTCGCGGATGTATCCGTCTTCACTCTCCGCTTCACGGTAGAGCATGCGCGTCTCCTTTTCCGTAAACATATCGACATAAAAATTACACTTTTCGGCATGCTCGCAATTTGAGCAACGTTCACCGCGAAAGGGACCGTGTTTTCCATAAAACGACTGCCGGCCAAGGGCGGTCACTGTCTCGGGTGTAGAATCCGCCAGCCAGTTGATCAAGTCGAAGTGATGGCTGGCCTTGTGAATCATCAATCCCCCGCTGTTCTCAATATAGCGGTGCCAGCGGCGATAGTAATCGGCCCCATGTGATCTGTCCAGGGTCTCGGCAAAATTGATGTGAAGCACCTTGCCGATGCGGCCGTCCAGAATCTCGCGCTTGATTACCTCAATGTCAGGCTTGAACCGCATGTTGTGGGTCACGTGCCCTTTGGCTTTGCTTTTTTCAGCAGCACTTCGGATGGCGCGGACATGCTCCGCGGATGTGCAGAGGGGCTTTTCGACAATAGCTTCGCAATTCTGATCGAGGGCGCTGACTACGTAATGGGCATGCGTCGAGTCCTGCGACGTAACGATGACCCCATCCGGTTTTACGGTGCGCATCATCTCATCGAAATTGTTGAAAGTCGGTACTGCCGTCCCCACCAGCTGATTGGCTGCATCCATGCGCTTAGCATTGGGGTCGTAGAGCCCGACCAGCTCGACGCGGCCCTGGAATCGGGATGTGAGCGGCCCGAGATAGCTGTGCGTGCACCGTCCACCCGTGCCGACTATAACATAACGTTTCATTTATTTCCCTTTCCTTAAAGCGATTTACTGAAAAATTCCTGAGACTTGTTTCCACCCCAAGCGTGTCCACGGGGATGAAGATCGAGAGCCAAGTGTTCAGTCGCACTGGCGGCTGAGTAAATTTCCTCCAACTGGTGGTAACACGCTATGGCGGTATCCACCCTGAAACACATGTCGCGGACACCGACATCGATGAGGAGCGGAAGCGGCGCGAGCAAGCCCTGCAAATCGGGCAGATCAACAAGCGCATAGAGGCCGGGAGCGACCTGCATGCCACAATAGTTTATGTCGCGTATACCAAATGCGGCCCACAAATCGCTATAACAAATGATCTCAGCCGCTTTGAATCGCTCATCGCATAGCGCGGTCCACAGTGTCATTGTACCACCGCCGCTCAAGCCCATCACACCTAGGCGGCCGGAATCAACTTCCGGCAGGCTGGAGACAAAACTCGTTGTCGCCATGCCGATGCCCACGTTGATCGAAATAGATGTCATGCCAAACATCGTCGAGTGAAGATAATAAATATTGCACCAGTCTCGATTATGTCCGTTGCCCCACCAGTTTGGCTTGGAATCATCGTCTAAATCTGCATTGCCGAGCCAGTCGACGGCGTAAGTCACGAAACCCGCGTGTGCCATTTGAAGACCGTAGTCGTAATTAGTACTCTCAATATTCGCCTTCCGTTCGGGGGTGGAACGGTTGCCCATTACGGACTCCTTGCCGTAGGGCCCGTGACCATGCCAACACAAGAGGGCCGGACGTTTTTCGCCCTCCTTCATATCCGTCGGGAAAAAAATAAGCACCGTCGCTGACAGTTTCGGATTAACATCGATGATCCATCTCTGACCGCGAATTCCCTCTTCCTCCCACTCCAACTTCAATTCCGGATTCGGGTCCACGGTTTCAGGGAACGCACCCAGGCATTTCATCACTTCCGGTTTAGCCGAAGCCCTCCACGATTCGAAGTCACCGGTCCAGTTTTCAAAATGAAACTTTGGTTGATGTTCGTCCGCCATGTGCACGAACATAGACTGTGGACTCAGGTTTCTCTTTTTTGATTTCATAATTATAAATTAATAAAGAGTGGAGATCGCTGAAGTGCGTGTTCGTGAAGAAATAGCCACAAGAAGCACAAGAGACACAAGATTTAATTTAAGAAAGATTGAATAAATAAGTGTGCTGAGACCGCCAACCTTGAACCGTGAACCTGCTCAACATAAAACCTAACACTTAAAGCTTAACACGCGTATTCACGCTCCTTCACTCTTTACTCTTTACTGTTTACTGTCCACCCTGGCACGCCATAGATCCGCCACCGCGGGACGACGGTTGCTGATTTCAAATTAAATAAACGGGAGATACAAGGATGACAGCGAACAAACAGAGCGAAAGAATACAGGCCGCGCGGGAGTTGCGCGAACACTTACTGCGGGACAAACACCGCCCGGGTTACCACTTCGCGATTCCCGAGGATATCGGCCGGCCCGGTGACGCCAATGGCGCTTTTTACGCTAACGGCCGGTACCATCTCATGTACCTTTACAACCGTCGGGGCGTGCACGCGTGGAAAGACAATGGTTTCTGCTGGGGCCATATCTCAAGTCATGACCTGGTGCATTGGCGACATCATCCCGACGCCATCGGACCCGGTGACGGCGACGGCGGCTGCTTCAGCGGTGGTGGTTTCGTCGATGAAGACGGCACGGCGTACCTCTCCTACTGGAGACTAGGCACCACGGAAGACGGTGTCGAGAGAACCGGTATCGGCATCGCGCGAAGCAGTGACAGACATTATGAGACCTGGGAGAAGATGGATATACCAAGTCTCGACGGCACTGAGTTTGGCATAATCGAGCGCAAAGACGAAAAGGGAAATCAACAGTATCTGGGCAACTCCGATCCGAGCAACATCTGGAAGAAGGACGGCGTCTACTACATGGAAGCGGGAAATTTACTGGTTCTGAATAAGCTCGGGCGAGAGGAGAATTCGCCAATTCAATACCGCGGCGACTGGGTTGATTTGTTTTCCTCCACGGACCTCATAGACTGGAAGTTCGTTCACCGCTTCTATCAACGCGACACGGAAAATAATTGGACCCAGGAGAGCGAGGATGATATGTGTCCGAGCTTTCTCCCCCTACCCGCTTCACCCGAGGGTGGAGAGATGAGCGGCAAGTATCTGCAGCTCTTCATTTCACATAACTTGGGATGCCAGTACTACATCGGCAATTACGATACGCAACGCGACCTCTTTATCCCTGAAACTCACGGGCGGATGACTTGGGTAGACAATACGTTTTTCGCCCCCGAAGCGCTCATCGACGGCCAGGGACGACAGATCATGTGGGCGTGGCTTACGGACAACGCACACAAGGAATTAGACGATGCGGTTGAAGACGGGTGGTGCGGTGTCTATGGGCTACCACGAGTACTCTGGCTCGGAGACGACAATACTCTGCGTATCGCGCCGGCTCAAGAGTTACAAACACTTCGCTACAATAAAAAATGTTTTGACTCTATCACCCTTGCCGACGGTTCAGCATACGAGCTGGATGTGACAAACAGCCGCTCCTGTGAAATCACTTTCAATGTCGACCTTCAGTCAGCACAGAAAGCGGGTATAAGGGTGCGAAGCAGTGCAGATAATGAAGAGACAACGCTCCTCTACTACGACGCAACCCTGAAAAAACTGATATTTAATTCCACGGCCAGCGGACCCCTCGGGAGAACAGTTGTAGAAGAAGCGCCATTGGAACTTCCTGAAAACGAGCGTCTCAATCTACGCGTGTTTATCGACAACTCGGTGGTTGAGATATTCGCGAATGACCGACAGGCGATTACCCGGAGGGTATATCCTGAAAGGAATGACAGCGATCACGTCAGTTTCTTCTGCCAGGGCGGTACGGCAACATTTTCTGAGATCGAAACATGGGAAATGATGCCATCGAATGGATGGTAGGAGGGGAGCGCTGTCGCGCGTGTTAGGTTTTAAGTGTTATGTAAATACACCTTAAAACCTAATTCTGCTAAGGCATCACACTATTCAGTGATGTTATTAATCCTTAAAACTGAAGGAAAATATTTTGGATTCACGCAGGAGGAATTTCAACTTGATCTCTTTACCTTCGAGTTTCTGCAATGAGAATCCGTCTTTCCATTCGATCTTCGCGTCTGAAACGGTTTTTGTAACCAGCTCACCTTCGGCTAATTCTTTATCGTCACTATCGAAGGCTGTAACCTTGACAAAACCTGACGGTGCAACATCGGCGCTGATGCAGAGCGAACCGGCGACCACAGAAACAGGTACGGTCGTTATGGACCCGGTCTTGTTACTCCCCCCTTCAAACTGTTCGTAGCCCGCGAACCCATCCGGCCGCATGTGGGCGAGGCACAAATAGCCATTACGCCAGCCCATAAATCTACCATCGTTTGCACCGTAGTAGAGGATAATCTCGTCCTCGCGAATAATCGGCTTGGATGTGAAAATGCAACCCCAGTCGTAATCACCCATGACCGGTCCGTTAGGAATTAACGGTTTACCGGGTTGAATCCGGTGCCACTCGAAACTATCAGGGCTCCAGGCCAGTTCGCACCACTGCTTGCTGACCGTGATATCGAAAAGACCAACCATTCCCAAGTAGACACCGGCGTGGGGAACCACGGGGATATCGTGGATCTGCATACGCAGATCGAGCCCCTTAATTACGAATTCAGGTTTCGACCAATGCAGAAAATCAGAAGACTCGCTTCTAGACTTGCTGCGATGCCCGGTTTCGCCGTAGCGGTCCATCGTCGTTTTTTCCCCACCCCATTGACGCGTGATGACCACGTACTTCTCAAGGTCGGTGTCCCACCAAAGGGACTGGTTAGTATCACCCCAGCCGATAGCTCCGACATTATACTGTTCTCCCCAATGGATGCCATCAGCCGAGAACCATGCCGCGCTCTCCTCCTGTTCCGGGTGTAAAGCTTTGTAGCGTTTCTCGGGATCGGATTCATGCACATCCTTGATGACTATTACACCATGAGTGTATTCGATGACGATGTTGTTTTCCTTACTACCATTATAATCGATCAATCCCAGTTCAGGTTTTTCCCAGTGGAGACCATTTTTGGACGTGGCGTAGCATACACCATAACTGCGGTGCCCCTCTCGCCAATCGACCCAGGCTCGTTCTTCATTTGGCAGTCCTTCACCCGGAAAACCCTCCCTCGGGTCTGACTTAATGAAAATACTGTACCAGCACTTGTAGATATTTTCCTCCTCATCATAGATTACACTGCTATAGGGATTATCGAATCGGGGTTCCCATGGCTTGTCTTCTTTGAAGAGTGGATTGCTTTTATCCTTCTGCACCACACCGACGGTCAACTCCACATTGTCCTTCGATTCGATGATTCGCGAATCAAGAACCAGGTAGCGATCACGTTTTGTGAATGAATTGTTTTTATCGTTATTTGTACTCATAAATTATTCTGCAATGGAGTACATCGATTGTGGAGGTGTCAAGCGAAGGTGTTTGCTATTTGACTTTATCTCCCGATAGCAAAGACAATTGCAAAAGCCGATAGGTAATTGCGAACGCCGATTGGCTATTCTAAAATTTGAAAACATCAAATACAGGAACCAATAATGGAATCTACAATAAAAAGTGGAAAACATCTTTCCAAAAACGAGAATATCAGCGAATCAACCTTTGATGATGTTAACCTGGCAAAGAGTGTATTCAAAGACGCAAACATGGCACATGTCCGCTTCGAAGATATCAATCTTTCCCATGCGGTCTTTGAAGACATTAATTTTAGCCATGCTAAGCTATCAAATGCGAATTACAAAGGAATGACAATCGAGGGAATTCTCGTGACCGATCTTTTGAAAAAATTTGAAACGTAATAGTCCTAGCTTCGTCGTATAAGTTCCAAAAAAAGTAAGTGTAAGTATGCCTAAACCGAATATCCTCTTCATGACCAGCCACGACATCGGGGACTGGATAGGGTGTTACGGACATGATACCGTGCACACGCCGAACCTCGACGCGCTCGCAGCGAAGGGTTGCCGTTTCGACAACAATTTTTGCACCAGTCCGATCTGCGCGCCGAGCCGGAGCGCGATGATGACTAGCCGATATCCCCAGACCAACGGGATCATGGGTAACATTCAGACCCCCTACCGCTGGCGTTATAATGAGGGTGAACGCCATATCTCCCATCTGCTGGGCGAGCAGGACTACCACACAGTGCTATTTAATTTTCAGCACGAAGCGCAATTCGACAACCATCTCGGCTTTCATGAACGCCGGGCTGTAGACACGGGTTCGAAGAAACTTTTGACCGGAGAACACGTCTCCACGGCAGACGAAACAGCTGATGAGCTCATCAAGTTTTTCGGGGAATACGACAAAGACAGCACGCCATTCTACGCGCAAGTTGGATTCTTTGAAACCCACACCCCCTATGACTTCGGCGATGCTCAACCGGACGACAGTCTCGGTATTGGCACACCACCCTATATGGCGAATGAAACGAAAGAGCGGGAGCACATTGCCGGGCTTCAAGGGTCAGTTCGGAGCCTGGATGCGGCCATCGGAAAAATCCTTCAAGCACTCTCAGAAACCGGACTGGAAGAGAACACGATCGTCATCTTTGTTGCAGACCACGGCGTTGAGTTTCCTCACTGTAAATGTCATCTCTACGATGGAGGCATTCGCACTGCCCTTCTGATGCAATTACCCCCGAGCCTACCTCAGGGCGGTAGTGTCTGCGACTGGCTGATCAGCAACATAGATGTGCTGCCCACCCTGTTTGACCTGCTCAATTTGCCGTGTCCGGAAAACGTGCAGGGACGAAGCTTTGCCGAGTTCTTCCGCAACGAGGGAGCAGTTCCAACCCGTGATGCGGTCTTTGCCATGATGCAAGCCGATGGCATGTTCGTTGAGTCACGTTGTGTCCGCACAAACCAATACAAGCTCATCCGAAACTTTTCCCCAAGCCGTCTTCCGGATGCACCGTTTCGTCTTGGTCGGGGGGGATTGACGGAACGCCCGGTAATCGAGCTTTATGATCTGCATGAAGACCCATTCGAACTGAGCGATATTGCGACAGACGCTCGACACAAAGACGTTCGTGAGGACTTAGATAAGCGACTCTTAAATTGGCTCAAAGAGGTAGAGGACCCCATTCTCCAGGGGCCAACCCCCACCGCCTACTACAAAATGGCCATAGCTGACATGATGACGGGCAACACCTGACAATGTCGCAATTCGAGACCTTAATTACGCAAAACAATTTTAAATAGGACATCACATCTCAGCTGACACTGAGCATTGATGCCACCTTCGCCAACGATGATGGCGATGCGATCGAGATTGCAATCGAAGAGTTGACGATGGTGTAAGCTATCGATAAGTGTTATTAGGTATTAGTGTTAAACTTTAAGGTGGAACGCGGTGTCCCTACCGCGTTTGTTATAAGTATTAGAAAAGAAGCGCGCTAGGGACAGCCCGCTCCACCTATAAATTTACATGAGTTAAACGATGTTCCTTTACTGATCTATAAAAAATAATGAAACCAAATATACTTTGGATAGGGTTGGACCAACTGCGGTATGACACGCTGGGTTGCAACGGAAATACGGTATGCCAGACGCCGAATATGGATCGACTGGCTCAGCGAGGCGTTTCGTTTAATCGGGCTTATTGTCCGTCCAGTCTGTGTACGCCGGCGCGCGGGTCGATGTGGACAGGACGGTATGCATTTCACCACGGATTGCTGACGAATTGCGATATGTATCACTCTCCATTGAAGGAGTTGCCGAATCCTGAAATGTTACTTCACCCCCGATTGCAGGAAATCGGGTATCGTTGCGGTTTTATTGGCAAGTGGCATGTGGGTGTAGAGAAGGGACAGATGGATTATGGCTTTGAGGGCATGAACGTCCCCGGTTACGGTAACATCAGGAAAAACTCCGGGTATTTGGAATACCTTGAGAAGAATGGGCTCTCTTATTCGGTCTCCCATCCCATTTACTCCAACCCGGATGAGGCGGGAGTAATGGCGGGTCATTGGGAGGGCCCGGTGGAGTCGACACCCGATGCCTACTTGACGGAGAAAACCCTGGATTTGATCGACGAATACGAGAAAAGTAGTGACCCATTTTTTTTAACCTGTCAGTACTGGGACCCGCATGGACCCCATTTTCCAAGCCGTGAGTATACCGGCATGCACGACCGCTCGAAGATTGAGCCCTGGGTAAACTTTAAGGACGACTGGTCTGGCAAACCTGAGATGGTCAAGCGTGCACACACCGATTTTTATCGGGCATTGCCGAAGGATTGGGATTCCTGGCGAGAGATCGTCGGGCTCTACTACGACATGACCTGTATGGTTGATGCGCAGATCGGCAGGCTTCTGGACAGATTGGAAGAACGTGGTCTCGCGGACAACACGGTAATTATTTTAACCAGTGACCACGGCGATATGACCGGCAGTCATGGTGGGATGAATGACAAGGGGCTCATGTATGAAGAAGCACACCGCGTCCCCTTGATCGTTTCGTTCCCGGATAAATTTAGCAAAGGGACCCGATCGGACGAGTTGGTCTACAATATGGATTTATTCCCCACCCTCCTGGACTTGATGGGAATGAAGGATGAGTCGCTCGATGGTAAATCATTCCTACCGGTGTTGGAAGGGAAAGCCCTGGAGCAATCGCGAGAAGCTATCTATCTTGAGTTTCACGGCATTCGGTTTCTTTATTCTCAAAGGGCCATAGTAACAAGGGATGGGTGGAAGTATGTGTTCACTCCCGGAGATATCGATGAATGTTATAATTTAAACGAAGATCCGGGTGAACTACGGAATCTCGTGGATACGCCGGAAGCTGTGAACAAAGTGATCGCCTTGCGCGAGCTGCTTACGCAGGAAGCGGAGAAGAGTAGTGATCCCTTGTGTAATGCGATCTGCAAATATTTCGGGCAATGGTTTCGCAATCCCACTTTTCAGATACAAACGTCGACTATTTGAAGCGCCTTCGGCGCGTTTTAAGTTTTAGGTGTTAAGTGTTAAGTAAGAGGGGGGCATGGTTTATGGGTTCACGATTCGGGGAAAGATAGCTGTAATCATTAGAATCAATCCTAATTCAGCATTCATAAATCTGAATTTGACACAGTGGTTATCTCTTTTCTTTAGTTCCCGACATTCGACCTTCGACTCATATTCTAACCGCTCCGCTTGTCAGGTTGATAATGGCTAAGCGTGAAACTGTAGGCATAAAATTCGGTGTCTTTTACAAAACCCATTTTATCATATAAGCCTTGAGCTAAGGTATTCGTTTTAGCTGTTCCAAGATCTACACGCACAGCACCCCAATCCTTTGCGAACTCGAAAGTGCGTTCGATCAACTGCTGCCCAATACCTTGATTCCTATATTCTGCGGCAACATAAAGATCATTGAGCACGATGACCTTTCCCAATGAGACGGAAGAAAATGAATGATAATTCAAGACAAAGCCAATCGATTCATTTTCAGCATTCAACGCAAGAAAAGCGGTGGCTTCGCACTTTTCAATTCTCTCTCGTAGATACAATTTATACTTCCCTGGAGCAGATTCTTTTCCGTAGAAAACCATATACTGGTCGAACAATGGAACGAGCAGATCGAGGTCTTCTATTATTAATTAATTAATCATATTTCGATTTTTATACCTGAAAAATTTCCAGATCACTCGCTGGTCGTAGCGCGGAGCACGCAACATCTGTTGATGTGAATCGCATTGTTGGTGTCTATTTCAAATATCTCTTGATATCCCGATAATAATTTTCGTGTGATCCGAATGTGATCAAGCTTATATCTCGCTTCGAAATCGAATAAGCCAAGAGCATCAGCTTCTTATTCATTTGAAACTTGTGTACATGGACACCTTGTAGGTCTCCTTTTTTTTCTTCACCGAGATCTGGATCTTCCAGGATTCGTTTGACCTGGAAATCCAACACGTCCTTTTCTCTTTTCTTTAGCCTTTTGGCTTTTCGTCCAAACAGAGATGATTGATAGACCTTGAAATCACCCGAAGACATATTCTTCTTTTTCCTTCTCCTTCAGCTCCTCTATTCCTAGAAGCACTTCCTTGATGAAGGTGAAAGGCAAATCGGGATTTTCTTCAGCAATCTTCCCAATTTCGGCCCAGTATTCAACCTGTGCAGTCATGGACCGATGTTCAACGGCACTTCGCATTTTGGCTTGTCCCGCAAGAGACTCAGAAATTCGAATTACTGTACTCATGTAGCAAAGTGTAGCATAATGTGTCTTTTTGTCAATTCCGTTGTCCGCTAACATCAACAGTCAAAGGCAACCCGTCAGGGGCTCCGGTAGATCGGAAATGTTAATAGAGGTCAGGCTTCGCTTTTAAATATTATTTATTATATGTGACATCGCTCTTCAGCTGAGCAAGTTCTCTTCAAACGGATAAGTTGAAAGCAATTGAGCTTTTCCATTTGTGACTACGACCATATCTTCCAGCTTGACGCATTCGCCCTCATCCTCAAGAGCGACACAACTCTCGATGGCCATCACCATATTCTCTTCAAAGACACCCTCACGCTTATCTTCATTGTTCCAATCTGCGGCAAAGGGTATATGTGGCCACTCGTTTCCCATGCCGACTCCGTGTGCAACCGAGTTGTATCTACGCGCCCAGAACTCTTCCGGAACAGGCCAGGATTTTTCGGCGAACTCGCGAAAGCTCATTCCCGCTCGAATGAGATCGATATTGAAGCTGAGATTTTCGATCGCCGTTAGGTAGATGCGTTTCTGCTCCGCTGAAGGCTTTGCCGGTTTGCAGTGTAAGGTTCGCGAGATATCGGCTCCATAGCCATAGGGTCCGATCATGCCTGTATCGACTCCGACCAGTTCACCCGCTTTTATAATTTTGTCGCTGCACTCCCTTCCCCACGGATTGCTTCTCTCACCCGATACCAGTATCGCGTATTCGAACCACTCGCCGCCATTTGCCGCGTTCTCATAGGCAAGATGCGCCCAAAGCGCTTGCTCGGTCACCCCTGATTGCAGGTGTTCTCTAATTTTCGCCAACCCTCGTTCAGCCACAGACACCGAGGCGACGATACATCGCAGTTCGTCTTCTGATTTGATGGCGGCAGCCCGCTCGACTATTCTTTCGGCGTTGACGATTTCCAATCCATGGTTGCGAAGTGCGACGATAAACTCGGGTTCTGAACTATCGATGGCGATGCGCTTGCAACCGCTCCCACAAGCGTGGACAAGGTCTGTGATTTCTTCCGCCCACTTTCGCGTTCGATCAGCATAGGCATCTCCTGCAATAAAGTAGGGAGTAAGCGGTGACTCACGCTGCTCCCCAATGGATTCTGGTAACGAATCGAAGCCGGGTGCCGCCGACTCATAGAGAATCGCTGTCCCAGCGTTCGGAACAAACACCGATCGTGTGGATGAGTGCATGTTGGTGATCGGTGCGTAAACCGTCTCGGTCGCATAGCGCACATTCATCGGACTGAAGAGCAGTGCCCCTGCACAATCATTACTGACTATTTGCTCCTGCAGGCGTTTGTATCTGTAGGCGGTCATTCGACCTACGTCTATCGCTGATACGTTTTCGCCTTGCGCGAAGCCAATGTCACCCCCGACAAACTTTAAACGCTCCGAGTCCTTTTGCCAGCTGATGTCTGGATGGTTAGGTTGATATTTGTCCATAATGGACATCCATCAGTCGTAAGCACTCTGCGCATGCTCGCCCAGCAACCGGCGTTGACGCTGAGTAGCACGGGCAATCACATCTGGATTGAATTGAAAATGTAGATAGGGTGGAAACTTCTGCGCAATCATTCTCTGGGAGTAGTGGACCATGAAGGTGTGACGAGTCTGGTTGCTGACATTCGCCGAACCCCGGTGCCAGATTTCACTACGGAAAAGAATGCAATCACCCGCTTTGCCGAGAAAACTCTGCTCCTCTACCCCGTTCCAATTGATTCCACGTTCATTATCAGGAATTGCATCCGTCTTCGGCTTATCAGGCTTCCGGCCCGACCGATGGCTACCGGGCACGATCTTCGTGGGACCAAGCTCCTCAGTCATGTCGTCGAGATAAAAATGCGCGGTCGTAATGTATAGCGGAAGCTGCAGCCGCGGATCGGCGTGTAATTCCTCCGGCATCACCGCCGGGAGCCAGTCAGCGTGCAATTGCTGGTCAGGGCGCCCAGGGCCGACTGCCCAGGTGTGCATGCTGACGATGTGACAGTCGGCGCCATGAAGCGTCTCGGCCAGCTCGATCAGTCCCGGTTTGTCGAGGTATTTAAGGAAGAGGGGGTCGCGGTTAAATACCGCGTTGATGCATCGCTGGAAGTGCCCGTCTTTTTCCGGAGTCAAGTCGATGTCAAAAGCTTCTACAGACGGCTCAAGCCGCTCTGAAAGTTCGCGTAGTTCGGCTATCTCGTCGACGCTGAGAAGATTCGGGAAATACACATACCCGTCTAAATTCATTGCCTCAACTTGCTCTTCCAGGTTAGGGTATGTGACAAGTGGTAGTGCGTTAGTCATTACCTTAAACCCTCCGGAGCTAACTCCCCGATTGAAGTTTCCAATTCGCTCATTGTTTCGGTCGGGACTTTTCCTGCGGTTGAAGGCAGCGGGGTGTCGAATTGGTAGTTCGGATCCGATTGCTGACGTCGCCAAGTTCCACGCATCTCCCGCCACGCGCCGCGCAGGGTGCGTGGCTTCGGTAAGTCCTCAGCGATCTCGCGGTAGAGTTTCTTGAGATTGTAGCAGGGGACACCCGCGTACATATGGTGTTCAGTGTGCCAATTCATTCTCCAATAGAGGAACTCAGCCACGGGATTGAGCATAATCGAGCGCGTACTCTTGCGAAAATCAGGGACATTGCCATACAGGCCACAGTGTTGCGCCACCCCGACGAAGTAGGCCAGCCAATTCGCGATAAAGGGGAAAAAGGTTACAATAAGTGGAAGGACCCACAGGTGGGTAGCGATCGAAAACACCAGCACGGATCCGTGAAAAAGGAGCAGCACCCGCGACCACGCCATCGACTTACGGTGTTCATCCGGTTGGTCGGTATGCAACGCATGCAACCATTCGTTGATCGGAACCTTAGAGGAACCGACGACGCCGAAGGCTGATTTAATCGTAACGAGAATCGTCGAGATAGCCCCGCCTTTACTGAAAACGCGACCGGGCTGTGAGAACAGGTTTACGGTAAATAGCTGGAGCAATAGTGTGGGGCTTAAAGACGGTTCGAGCGGAAACAGATTTTCACGATCCCCATCGGGATATTGTGTGTAACGATGGTGATAGGTGTGGCTGCTGCCATAGTCGAATGGATCCCACCAGCTCAAGAGGCTGAACAGGTACATGAAAAATTTGTTCAGCCACTTTGTGCGAAAGACCGTTCCGTGACCGCATTCGTGTGGGGCCACCCCCGAAAAAAAGGTCCCACTCGTCCCGTGCGCAAATAACGCCAGGGCGAAACCGAGCCAGTTCTGTTCTAACCAAAAGACGTACACCAGGGTCCCTGTGACTACAAATAATGCGAGGTGCCCACCAGCTTGAAACCAACCCTGTAAATCGCTGCGCTTCGAAAGCTCGCGAAGCTTTTCGCGTTCAATGGGACTTCGGTACCACTCGACTCGGAGTGTCTTTCGTACTTCAGCAAGCGGTTGGTAGCTCGTTTCCATTATCTCCTCTATTGCGTTCGCAAATTTTACACTATTAAGCACACAAAATGCCGATCACACACGGCCCGGGTCAAATAAATAATCGGCAGGGAGTGTTTTCATTTATGGATTTAAAGAACGTGGAAGGTTGGGAATACGCTTCGGCTACCACTCAAGGCAGACTTTTTGTCACCACCCAATCATCCTCACTTCCATTCTTCCAATTTTCTTTCTTGTGCATCTTGTGCCTCTTGTGGCTATCTCTTTTCTGCATCTTTCTACTTTTAGATATGCTTTTGCACTTCCCTCGGCAATGACGAAAAAAAACATCATGCTGATCATTTCGGACCAGCAACGCACGGACACAATCGGCTATCTCAGCCGCACACCTTGCCGCACGCCCCATATCGATGCATTAATTGATCACGGTGTTATTTTCGAGAAGACGATCACACCCACTCCCGTCTGCACCCCAGCCCGAGCGTCCATCTTTACCGGCCTCTACGCCCATCAAGCCAGGGGAAC
>Ga0114993_10004254_pt1 | contig 14343 bp, 15 predicted proteins | sample ArcticOcean_MG_C_FD_87042 | JGI IMG/M metagenome (GOLD analysis project Ga0114993, IMG submission 87042) | Marine microbial communities from western Arctic Ocean - ArcticOcean_MG_CB2_150 | ecosystem: Environmental > Aquatic > Marine > Oceanic | place: Arctic Ocean: Canada Basin | collected...
ATCTAGCAAACTTGTTGTTGCTAGATTAGCAGGTTTACCATCATCTCTTCTGAGTACACCTGCTTCTGAAACTGTTTTGTTTGTTGAGTCTTTGTCTTGAACGGCAGATGCGTTTGCTGTACAGCATACACGCATATGACCGTTCGGTCTTGTCGATATATGCATCCAAGGCAATGCACAAAACGTATTTGATGGTAAATTTTCTGGATCTTTATCTATTATCATTGCAATCTACCAAATGCCCACATTCGTTCTATACACCACCAACATTGATTTTTAACTGGTAAAGTATTACCACAATGCCAAGTATGTGTTTTTGTATCTTTAGCATCTCCTTCACAACTATATGTCAATGGAAACAAAGTATCAAGTAAGCCAAAATCTTTGTAAACTTCTGCTTCCCATTTTTTATTGACTTGAAAAAATGGATTTATATAATGTTTAATTCCATTTCTGGATACAGTAGGTCTATCTGATTCCTCATCTCTAGTTCGTTCTTTGTTTTTAGGAACTCCTGCATCATTTGGAGGATTACAAGTGATACCTGAATACAATATTTGAAAGTTATTTCGGCTAAAATTTTCTGAATCTCTTTCCCAAAAAATTCTCATCTCGGTCATCTCAGCATCTTCTAGTGGTGGATAATAAAGTTTGTGCGGTAATATAAAATCAACATCCAAATTTTCTTTTATAAAATCAACAACTCCCTCCGCATAAAATGGATTGTTAGGTCTTCCTCTACGCACTGTTAATGGTTGAAATTTTATACCTAAGTTTTGGTCTTTAATTTCTTTGCATAAAAGATATGCTAGTAAAGAACTATCAGCACCACCTGACATCCACTGACCAATAACTTTTACAGGTCTCTCTTCAAGGTATTCTGGTGTTTCCCATTCTCTAACTTGAGCAAAAAATTTTTCATTTTCATAAATTGGTATGGTTTCAATTTCATATTTTTCATATAACTCATCAATCAATTCTTGTTTTAATTTAGTGATTGTGTTAGGTATTGTCAAATCAACAGTTTTGCCCATATATGTTAAAATCATTTCAACTCCTCATCTATAAAAATATCTCTTTTTTTCTTTTTACAAGTTTGCAAACATTTTTCAACAGGAGAACTTTTCCAAGAATCTATTACATATTTAAATAATTCTCCCTCGATAACTTCACTTATTGTATTATACTTTAAATTGTTAGATAATACAAGTCCTAATTCTTTATATTTTTCACCAAATTTTGTTGTTGCTTTATTATTAGCATATAAATCAAGTGATTCTGAATTTAAGTAACAACATGGTATTAAAGCGCCTGTGTGATTTAAAAATAATCGTTTTTGATTCCCATATTTACAAAATATTTCTTGTTCTTCGTTTATATGAATTTTAACTTCTTCGCTTCCCTCTCTATGAGAATATATTGTTCTAAAGTGCTTAAACCCCTCTTCTTTCGAAATCTTTCTTGCTTCTTCAAGTAAATGTTCATTGTGTTTAAATGCTATAAATTGCCAAGTTGCTTGTCCTCCTGCTTTTATAAATGCTCTATAATTTTCTTGAACTTTTTTAAAACTAGATCCTATTCTATATTTTTCAAGAGATTTTTGATCGATTCCATCAAGACCAAAAAATACAGAAACACCATGAGATCCTAATTCTTTCCAAAATTTCTTTGTTTTTGTAGAACCATTTGATGCAATATTAATTTCACATATCGATTTAAAATGTTTGACAATTTTTAAAATATCAGGATGTAATGTTGGCTCATCGACTGAACCACAAAAATTTAATAATCTTAAACTGGGAAATTCTTTTAAAGTAATCCATCTTTCTAAATTTGAAAATTTTAAAATATCTTTATTTAAAATATGATCAACTGTATTTTTCTTTACTTGTCTCAAGCATCCTGGACATTCAATATTGCAAAATGAAGTAAGTTCAATATCTATCCACTCTATCGTTTTATTGTCCCACATATTCTTCTTTTATTACTGCTCTCTTTCCAGCATCACCACATGCAAGATAACATCTCGGTAAATGTAAAGGATGTTTTTTGTTCCAACTTTCTTCTAATGTGGTTTTATACCATTTACTATTAATAATTTCTTCAATACTTCTTTTTTCTAAATTATTAAAATTTCGCCCATTATTATTTAAAAGATTCTCCATATCATTTGTTTTTTTAGCAACATATTCATCATGCAAATGACAACATGGCCATAATTTCTTATTTGCAGATATGAAATATTCATTCTTTATTTTATGTCTACATTGAATATTTTCTGTAGAATAATCTTTTTCTTCATATACCCTCTTACTCAATTCTTCAAATGTTCTAGAATCTATTTTTTTCGATGCTTCAGATTTGAATTTTGCATGATCTGCATTATTTCTCCAGCTTTTTCTAACATAAAGTTTTATGTTCTTTTCTTTGGCTATTCTTTGTGCTAATGAAATTTCATCTTTATTATAATCAAATTCTATATACTGCCAAATACTATGTCCCCCATAATCATTATAAATATTAAAATTTTCCCAAACTTTATTCAGATTCACGTTTTCTCTATAATCATTTTTAGTCACTCCATCTATAGACCAATGTATCTCCATTCTACCATTTGAAAATTTAGAAAGTTCCGCCATATTTATCCAGAATTTTTTTGTTCTAACACCACCATTAGTTGATATTTCAATATTTTTTGCGTTTTTTTGGTATAATAAATAATCTAAAATATCTTCTAATTCTGGATTTATTATTGGATCACCGAGAACTCCACATAATTTTATTTTTGTTTCTTTCAAGTTAAGAGGCTTGAACCATTTTTTAATGTTATCATATGAAATGTTTCCTTTATAATAATCTATTCCTTTATTATCCAGCATTGTTCTCATACAACCACTGCATTTCGCATTGCATAAACTTGATAACTCTATTTCAAAAATTCTATCGAAATTCATGGAAAATAATTTAATTAATAACGGTTTTGAAATTTTAGATTATGATGAAAACATAAATGAGTTGTTATTATCATATGACCCAATCACTTTTAAAAATCTTCATTTAAAAACCTCATCTTGGAAATGCAAAATTAAAAAGTTAAAACAGGGAAAATTATTTGAAATTTTAATGAAATATGAAAAATTAGCATTTAAACTTTATGAGGACATATTAAAAATAGATTTAGAACAACATTATAATTCGGATGAAAGTTTGTCTAGTATTATATATTATGACAATAATTCAGGATACCATGGTGAGCATACAGATTATGGATTTTTCAATATAGTTTTAAATAACAATAGCATGAATTGTATGTATTATGAAGACAATGGTAATTGGAAATTATTTGAATCTAAAAATAAAATGATAATTATGAATGGCGATGAAATAGAAAAAATATCTAATGGAAAACTAAAGGCAGTTAAACATAAAATCATAAAACCACATGGTTTTGAAAGATATATAGTTACTAAAATATGTTATCCTAAAAATCAAAAAGAAGGATTATCTAAAAAACAATCTAATTGGTTATCATTATGAAAATTACAATATTTACCAGTGGAACTACAGGAAAACAAAAATGCATTACTCATGATGAAATGGATTTTTATAAACCAGCACAATTTTTATGCAATAAATGGAAATTAACCCCTAAAGATATAATTTTAAATCCCTTTCCTACTTGGACTATAGCAAGTTGGGCTTTTTGCATTATTCCTGCCCAGTTAATCGGTTGTGAAGTAGTGAATGTTAAAATGGAGCCCTTTAAATTTTGGAATGTTGTAGAAGAAGTTAGACCAACTGTTCTTACATTAGCAATTGGAACTTTTAGAACGTTATATAAACGAAAAAAACCAAACTTGGATTTTATTAGAAATTTCAGTACAGGATCTGCTCCTATTACAGATTTAGATATTCAACAAATGAAATTCACAGGGGCTAAAAATATCTGGAATATTTATGGTTCGACTGAAAGCATACCTCCTGTAATGATGTCTAACAATACTGAATTTAATTTTAAAGATACACCTTATTATTTGGAATATCATGATTCATTGATAGTTGATGGTTTTGATACAGAAGATAAATTTGAATATAATCGTTGTATTGGTAGATTAATACAGAAAAAAACATGGAAAAGTTAATAATATAACTCTTTTAATTCAGGAAAAGTAGAAAGAAAATCTGTATTTCTCAACTCATCAAATTTTAATATACTCTCACTAAATCTCCAATACATTTCTTCAAGCTCTTTATCTTTAACAGGTTCTTTCATAAAATCTAATATATATTCATATTTTCTAAAACGTTTTCCATGAGTCTCTAAAATAGACATTGCTTGATCATATAATTTAGGAACTTTTCTAATATATTTTGCTGAATATGCGGGGGGCCAGGTCCATAAACTTAAACTAGGTGTAACTTGTAATTGATCTTCATACCAATCTGCCATTTTTTCCAAATCTAAACAATTGAAAATATTATAACACACTTGAACATCTGTTCTAATTCCTGATTCTGTAAACTTCTTATAATTTCTTAACCAAACATTTTGCTTCAATCCATATCTTACATATTCTCCCTTGTCACCTATTCCATCGTGACTCATTACAATAAGTGATTTACATCCAAGTTCATGCTCATCGGGGTTATGGTCTTTATCACATATATCAAATGGTTTTAAAAGATCAACAATATTTTTTCCTTTATATTTCGAAATACTCCCATTAGTATGAGTCCAAATTCCTATATGTGTTAAATTAAGTTCTATCAATCGTTCTAGTAAATCATAAAACCCTTCTTGCAATAAAGGCTCGCCCCCATTTAGATGTATTGATTTTATTGTTTTTATATTTTTTAAAATATAATCTATTCTATTTTGTTGTTCATCTTTAGAATTCCATTCATAATTTGCATCTGTATCATTAAAGGGATCAACTATATCAACTGCTGATTTATATTTTAACATAAATGAACTAATTCTAGGATTACATCCCATACAAGCAAAATTACATTTATTAGACCACAAAAGATCTAAAAAAACTGGTTCGTAATGATCTACTGTAAAATTTTCATTAGAAGATTTACATTGTGCTGTTGTCTCTTCACGCACTCTTCTTGGGCATCTACTACATTCCTCGGGTATTTTGTTTGCTAAAAAACTTCTTCTTAATTTTTTTATTTTTTCGTCATGAACTGCTTCTTCATAATTATTGTTATCAATCAATACTGGTGCTTGACAACAGACGGATATTTTTCCATCTAATCCTTGATAAAATCCCCTAAAAGGGGCTGAACAAAAATTATCCATTTAAAATTTCTCTATCAGTATTTCGTTTAATATCTAAAGCAAGAAGATATGTTTCCATTTTTTTATTCATTTCTTTATCGTATTTGTAATTATCAATTACATATTGTGCTACATCATTTAAATGTGTTAAGGGATATCTATATTTTTTATGTTTAGCATAAAATTTTTCTATTTCATTTGGTTTTAAAGAATTAATATGTAATAATGTAGGTTCTTCAACAAAATTTGCTACATACAAATATTCATTATTAGACAACCAATCAAATAAATCAAAAATAGTATTTAAATTTAAACAACTAATTGTAATATTAAATGCTACACTTCTTTTACATGAAAACATATCTTCTAATGTTTTTGATTTATCAGACAAGTCATAAATTAATTTAACACCTTTTAGAAAATCTTTCCATCTAGAAGGATATCTAATATAATCATTAATCTCCTCAACTCCTTCAACTGAAATAGTAAATTCTATTTTTTCAAAATTATTTAAAAGTTTTAAAACTTTATTATCTTCATTAATAATAGCATTTGTGTTTATTCTAATTTTGGTGTTTTTTCGATTAAATTCTCTTTCTGACAATTTCAATAAACAATCATAAACTTCTTTCATGTAAAATGGTTCTCCGCCCGCAAAATATATTTCTAATGCATCATCAAAATTTAATTTTTCAATTACATGAGGAGTATCATTTATCTTATTAATATGTTTTTCAAATATATTTTTATCTTCATTCCATTTCGTAGATAAATGAGGACCACACATTACACATTTTAAATTACATGTAATACCCAATCTTAGATCATATGTTTTTATGCCCGAATCAATATCGTGATCTGAAAATCTAGTATTAAAATGTTGTCTCTTACTTAAAATATTATTATCTTCTTTTCTCCAACATTCGGAACATCCTTCAGGCCTTTCATTATTTAAAAATTTTTTCTGAACATCAAAAACTGATTCTTGTCCTTGAAAAATACAACAAGGTTTTTCACTCGCATCAACGAAATTAATATATTTGTGTAAAAAGGGAAATTTGCATAAATTATTCATTTTGAAAATATAAAATAAGTATGTTCTAAATGAGGATCTAAATGACTAAAATCAAAATCATATTTTTTGACATTAAACTTTTTCTGTTTTAAAAAAGTTATAACTTCTTCTCTTGTGTGATTATTTGTTGCTAAGTTTCGTTCAATCAATTGAGCAACAATCAAAACATCTTCTTGTAAATATGTTTTTTCTAACAATTTTAAAATTTCAAAATCAGTGGACATGCAAGGTAAAATGATAATCTTTATTCCTTTTAAGTCATGCTCGGGTATTTTGGAACGAACAAATTCACCACAATAAAATATATCAAATGATCCTTCATTAAACATTTCAACAGGGTTCATATAAGTATTTTGATCATGTACAATATTATTATAAATTTTAATATCACAATCTCCTAAAAAAGTATAAATATTTTTTTTCAAACATTTAACATTATTCGAAGATGGTTCATACAAATATCCTTTGAATTTAAGACCTAAAATTCTAGATTGTTGTGCTATTCTTATTGTCCATAAACCCAGATGAGAACCAATGTCTAATAATGTTATTTCATCATGATTTGAAAAATCAACATTTTCAAAAATCATATTAGTATACTGTTTTTTTGTTATTTCAAACCAATCGGTTGATAACATTTTTTGAATAATAAAATCATTCTCATTAATGTAAATGTTTTTTTCTAGGATCATTTGGATTTTCTGGCATATAAATTGCAGTTCTATAAATTAATCTGTCTCCTGTATAAGAATCTCTTCTATGAAGAGAATGCTGAATATCATTTATAATAAGATCACCTTTTTTCCAATGATGTCGATATCTATATTCTTCTTTTTTACATTCTTTTTCTAAAACTTGTAATAAAAAATCTGACTTGGGTTTTAAATTATAAACTGTTTGACAAGGATACATCAATCCTCGTTGATTTGTAATAGTGTTTACTGTAACTAAAGGTTTAAATTTTAATTCTTTATCTATTAAATATTTTCCATCAATATCTTTCATTCGCATAAAATTCCAACCGTCACCACCCTTAGCACATTTTTCATCCCATTTTGTCCAAGGATTATATGGCAAATCATTATTGGGCTTTTCATGAGAATATCTATTTCTCCAATCAATATGATATTCATCAAGTTCGGGAAATAATTTTATTAAATTATCATACATAATTTTTTGATCCATAAACCAAGTATCTCCTCCAGCATCAGCCATTGTTTTCATTGAAAAACATACAACATCTTCATGAATATCTCTATTTTGCGGTTCAGAGTGCCATACTACTTCTCCATCATCTCCTCCAGAAAATAATCCTGGTTCTCCATATCCCGATATCTCTTTATTTCTTACAGGAATTAATTCTCTATACCCCTTACTATATGTGTTTACATATTCATCAGACATATATTCTTCATCTGGTTTTACAGGATCACCAAGATGATAATAAAATTGTACTAATTCTTTTTCAGGCACTTCATTTTCATTTTCAACTACAATTAATCTAGTTTCATACATTAATTCTATAACACGTTTTCTTGTTAATGTATCTAAATTTTTTATTGTAATAGTTTTCATCATTGAAGACGCTCCTTACAAATATTTAGATACCATAAAGCAGAATCACGTAAACTTCCTGAGTAATTATTTTCAATATGATTTAAAACGAATTCATATTCTTCCATAATCTTATCATTTACCGAATGTTTTGGATCAAGATGTTTTGGTGACCACACATACATTGTTCTTAATTCTCTAAAACCCAGAGGTAATACATCTAAATAACAATTTCTTATATCATTCATTTGATATGTTGTAAGACTCATCGTTGCATCAACATTTACATTCATTTGCAATGCTTTATCAATATTATTTACTAAAACATTCCAATTTCCTCCTCGAAAAATAGGATATAATTTTTCGCCACCATCAATTGATACCACAATATATGTTTCTTTAAATTTTTGTAATATGGGATTTAAATATTCAAAATTTATTGGTTTTCCAGGATTTAAATTTGTATGAAAAGATAATACCATTTTATTTGCATGAGAATGTTCTGATAATAATTCTAAACATCTATAAAAGTTTTTATTCACTAGGGGTTCTCCCCCAGATAAAACAACTCTTCGTACTGTTGATATTTTTTTCAAATCTTCACAAATTTTTAAAACTTGTTCAGAAGTTAATCCTAATATTGGCCCAGAATAATTTAATTTTTTAGCCCATAAACTTGAATATTCTGGACTACAATGCAAACATGCCATATTACAAGCATTAGAAAATCTTATTTCAACTCTCTCTAAATCATTATGTTCTATTGGATGATCATGTCTTGACGAAATTAATTTTTTTGATTCTGGAATTCTGCAATGATCGCACCCCGATGGCCATTTTCCATTATCGAGTATTTTTTTTGTATTTTGAAATCCTTTAGACTTAATAATTTGACTTGGCAAAATAGTATCATCAAAGTCGCATAACGGATCAACTTGAAATGCACAAAAAGTGGAGTATTTATGTTTAAAACTAATAGAACAATGACTGTAGTAGCAACTCATAACCATTCTACAAGTTTAGGGTGTAAATAATCTTTATAATTTTGATTTCTAGATTTATCAAACATTAATATTTCACTTAATACCTTTTCTCTATTTTTCCATAAATGTTTGACACTTATTCCACGATTTTCAGGAAACACATTAACATAACCAACATTATCTGTGGGCAACCATTCTTTAAGTGATTCTAAATCGAGAACATTTAATATTGAAACTACGACATTAAATGCTAAATCTTTTAGGTTTGTGCTTTTTTGCATAAAATATTTAACATTAAAATCAAATTCATCAAACGTACCAGGATAACGAATATAATGATATAATTTACCAACCGCTTCAATTGAAAAGTTTACATACACACCCTTAAACTGATTCAACAATTCAACATGATTAGATATTTCCAATCCATTTGTATAAAAACTTAAATTTATATCTTTACTTTTTCCTTCTTTTACCATTTTTTGAAATAAAGAGATAACGGACTTATTTACTAAAGGTTCGCCTCCTGCTAATTTGAGACCGCCAATTTTATCTATATTCTGCGTAATCCATTTCCATTGTATTGATTGTATGGGTTTGGAATCAAGTTCAATAGTAAAAAAATCATCAGTTGGAGTTTTACAATCAATATTATTATTCATAAAAAAATCATAATCTTTTTTAAGTTTTCTACTCAAGCCAGGACCACACATTCTACAAGCCAAATTACAAACATTGCCGCAATTTATGTCTATAATATATTTTTCACTATCTTGTAAAAACTTATCAAGTTTTTGTCTATAAGAAGTTTTACCTTTATCCTCTTTGTCCCAACAAACTTTACACATTTCATGTCGTTCACCTTTGTTCATACTATCTCGTACATCCTGATAAAGTTCAAATCCTTCCTCAGGTGTAAGATTAAGTTTACCTTTTGTAGGTCTAACAGTACAAGCATCTTCCACTTCTGTTTTCATTATGTGTGAACACGGAAGAAATCTCGTACAACCATCACCATCAAAATCTTTCATGGTTATCTGCTTAAAAGGTAAGCTACAATAAGGCATAGACCTCTTGTTCTACATTAAAATAAATCATCTTACAATAATATGAATAATCCTTCATTCGTTTTACTGCATTAATCATTCTATTGCTTTTATTTCCTATTTCAGATTTTGTATTAAATGTAACATAAAATTCTGGACTATCATTATGTAAATAAGCCCACTCTTGTTGTAAGGGAATCTGTTTAAAATTTAAAAATTTCGAACTAATACCTGGTAATGTACCCCCCCTAAACATTATTCGAAATGCATTATTATTAATTTCTGGAAACTTATGAATACCGCTCATGGAAACTAATACATCATTTTGAAATGTTCCTACCCATTGAACTTCTTTCCAATACCATTTCATAGAATCGAATGAATCATTATTAACATAATTCAATTCTTTACATTTATTGCAAAAGTCTAAAACAAGATCATCATGTATTTTTGAATAGAGATATTTAGAGTACATTGTTTATTATAAATTCACATTCTAAGGGAAGAGATTTTTGTTGTTCTAAAAACATACAATATTTTACAAAAGTCCTCATTATTTCACTATCATATTTATTCGAATACATGAAATTCACTATCATATCTCTCTTACCATTTAAATTAAAATCTAATTTTTCTTCTATTATCTTTTTTAAACGATCAGGTAAATAAGATAAATTAATATAAATTGGTTCTTTTAAAAAATCTACTTCTAATTTTTGTTTTTTTATATGATCTACTTCAATTTCAAATCCCAAATTTTCTAAATATTTTATTGTAGATTTTAAATTCAATACATTTAACGAATGAACCACAAAGTTAAATTTGATATTAATGTTTGAATGTTTTTCAGATAATTTTTTCCATTGAATTAAATTTTGAGTAAATTTTTTAAAATTCATTCCGGATCTAACAAACTCTCCAACTTCATTAACACCGTCTAAACTTATATGAAGATTTAAAATTTTTACTCTTAAAATATATTCAATCCATTTTTTAGGAAATACGGAATTATTGGTAATCAATGCTAATTCTAAATTTTCTAGATGTAACTTTTTTAAAATATCAATATACTTATCATTTATAAATGGTTCTCCTCCAATTAATTTTAAATAATTTAATTCTGATAAATCTAAATCATCTAAATTATTAGCATTTCTAACAATTTTCTTTTTAGTTTTTATTGCTTGTGAAAATCTTGGTATTCCTATTTCTATTAATTTTAAATCATCTTTATACCACAATGAACTAAAACGAGAACTGCAAGTAATACATTTAAAATTGCAAGTATTATCTAAAGAAAATTCTAATTCTCTTATTTTTGGATTTTTAAATGTAGATGGTTTATATTTTAATTCAAAATATTCTCTGTAAGAAAACTTATTCAGTTTTTCATATAAATCACACTTCTGACATCCCTTAATAGTTTCACCATTTAACATTCGGGCCCTCAATTTTGCATTTTCAGGACCATCAAATGCTTCTTGCAAATTATTATACTTTTTATGATATTCTGTAGGTGAAAACATACAGCAAGGATTAACTACACCTTCTGCATTAATTTGAATATGATTCCAAGGTGCTAAACAAAGACTTTTATTCATAAAGTATGCTTATATTGATTATAAAGAGTAAATTCGTCATAATATAAAGCCAAATTTGCCCAAAGAGAGTCGGGTAATGTTGTTGTATGTTTATTACTATGTAATCGATATGCTTGCCAAATAGATTCTTTAACATTAAATTCTGAATAATATTTCCAAAATGGAGTATCTATTCTATTAGATAATTTGTAATGATGTAATATATAATTACTAACATTTGCCCATGTTCTGGCGATTAATCTATTATATGATTCTGGTTTATATTTTTTCAATAAGGCATTTGATATTTCAGTAATAGATAATTGAGTCATAAAAAGATTATTAGCCTCTAGAGGATCTAAAAATCCTCCAGCGTTTCCTATAGAAATAATATTATCTTTCCATGGGTTTTTTAAATAACCAGGTTCCCATGTATAATTTCTTACATCATATACATCAGGATAATACGATTTAAATTCGTCTAATGCTTCTTCCTTAGTTATGTATTTATCACTATATACATATCCTATTCCTGTTCTATTAGTTAAATCTATCCCAAATGTCCATCCAGTATTTCTTGCAATACTTTTTGTATAGGGATATGGTTCGCCTTTTCTTTGAAGATTTCCTGCCCAACAACCATTTACTAAATGATCTTTAGATTTAATTAAAGTTTTATCTTTAGTAAATTTTCGTCTAAATCCTGTCGCATCTAAATAAAAATCATAACCAACAGGCAATTCTTCAAGTCTAATTAATTTATGTTTTACATTTTTACATTGATCTTTAACTGCTAGTCCTATTAAATAAGCATCTAAATGATATGCGTATTCAGAAAACCCATCTTTCTTATATAAATCATCACCTAAATCATTTTTTGTTTTATTACCTTTAAAGTAATCTTTAATCCAAGATTCAAATTTATATTCATCATTGTACCAAAATGAAAATTTACACGATTCTCCATTTATTTTATCCCAATTTTTTTTACAAGATCCTTTTTTTATAACTGCATTTGTCTTAGGCATCCATATCTTTTCGTCAAGACCACATTCTTTTAAAAAAGATTTAATCTGTGGTAATGTAGATTCTCCTACACCTATCGGAGCAATTTTTGGATCTTCATATAATGTAATATTAACATTAGGTATTTTTTGTTCTAAATGTTTTGCCGCAAACCAACCAGTAGTGCCCCCACCAATAATACAAATTTTCATACAATATTTCTCAAAACACTATTATAAATTATTTCTGTCTCTTCAGGTAAAATTATTCGTCTTCTTTCTAAAAAATTACAATAATTTATAAAATCTTTGCCCCTATCAATATTTGTTTCACCAGAATCCATCCATTTTAAAATTTTATCTTTAATTCTTCCATCAAGAGGACCCATCTTATTATAATATTCATGAATTATTTTCTTTGTTTCATTGGGCAAATATCTCAAATCAATATACTCCGGAAAATATAATCTATCAACTGACATTATTAAAAAATCCCATTTAGGAGCATTCATTAATTTGTTATACCAATCATATTGACTTTCATCAATACCCATTTCTCTAATCCAATTATAAGTTTTTTCAACATTTAAAACATTCATTGCATGAACAACATAATTGAAACTAATAATAATTCTGTTCGTTTGTACTTCTTGCCATTTTTTTAAATTTTTTGTAAATATTTTTTGCTTCATTCCATATCTAACAAATTCGCCAACTTCTTCAACACCATCACAACTAATTATTAGTCTAAATTTTTTAGCAGTTTTAAGTGTTTTAATCCATTTTTTAGGAAAGATAGAATTATTTGTAACTATTGTCAACTCAATATCTGACAAATCCATCGATGATAACCATTCTAGAATTTCTTTATTCATGAATGGCTCTCCGCCAGGTATTCTTATACTTTTTACATGTTCATAATTAATTTTTGATAAATCAGAAATATTTTTTATCAAAGGAGTTTGAGTGTTAATTGACTGGGTGGATTGTCTGATTAAATCAGTTTGTTCAAGAATAGCAGTATCATCTTCATACCATGCCGTACTAAATTTTGCACTACATGTTACACATTTAAAATTACAATTATTATCAAGTGAAATTTCTATATCTCTAATCTGAGGATTTTTAATTGTAGAATCATCATAAATTTTATTAAAATGATTTCTTAAAGTCCATTCTCCAGCATCTTCTCCGATATAACAACCATTACATCCTTTAATTTTTTCACCATTTAACATTTGTTGTCGAATCACATCAAATTCTTCTCCAAAAAAAGCATCATTCAAATTATCATATTTTTCCTTTGGTATTGGTCTCTCACAAAAAACACAACAAGGTTTTATTTCTGATTGTACGTCTTGTTGTACAGTATTCCATAAGGCTTTACACAAATATTTGTATTTTTCTTGTTTATGTAATTCGCTTTTTATTTTTCTAACATCATTGGATAATAATGTTATATCATCCATTTTTTCAGCTTTACTAAGAGATCCCATTATTTTCAAATAATTTTTTAACTGTCAAATCTGTTTTCCAATTACTTTCTTTTTGAGAAACAATTTTATAATTCAATTGTTCTTTAACATGTCTATTAAACATTTCATCTATATTATCGTTAGTCTTTGTTATACACATTCCGCATCCACAAAATGTTTTTGGACATGTAATCATTGGAACTTTTTTTTGATATAAACTATCAGCAAGATCATCTATGATTTTATCAAATTCTGAAATTTTACCTAATGGTGCGACTTTTCCGTCCAAATTCACACCACATGTTTGATGAGTATAAACAACATCTGCTTCTGAATTTA
>Ga0114993_10004255_pt1 | contig 14342 bp, 18 predicted proteins | sample ArcticOcean_MG_C_FD_87042 | JGI IMG/M metagenome (GOLD analysis project Ga0114993, IMG submission 87042) | Marine microbial communities from western Arctic Ocean - ArcticOcean_MG_CB2_150 | ecosystem: Environmental > Aquatic > Marine > Oceanic | place: Arctic Ocean: Canada Basin | collected...
ATATTAAAAAAGATGATGAAGAAATAGTAATTGCAGTTAAAGATATTAAAATTTTTAACAAACTTTCTAAATTAGCAAAAAATTCTTTTAAAGCTCTAGGTGGTAAATCTTTAGGAAGAATAGATATTAAAATGAACCATCGTAACATTCCTCATTTTATAGAAGCTAATCTTATGCCTGGCCTTCGAAAAGGGTATTTTTATAGATCGTGTGTATTAAATCTTGATATGAATTATGATGATATGATTTTTAGAATCGCTAACACGGGATTATCTTCAAATTTAAATTAATTTCTTGTAGGTCTTTACATAATTTTGTTGAAAATAGACACGATTATAATACAAATATTTTATGAAAAAAGTTCTATCATTGTTAACTTTATTTTTTTTTACCATATCATGTGCAAACCCTACCGTAGTTAATGTTATTGGTCCAAACGATAACGAGTTTAATTGTAAAGAATTAAGTGCTGAAATTGCTAAAGCAAATCAATATGCGAATGAAGCCCAAAAGGCTAAGAAAACTGGCGAACCGCATAACATTGGAGCAATATTATTTTTTCTACCTGGATATGGAATGACAATGAAGAACATAGATGAAGCTACAAAAGCAGCAAAAGATAGAGCTATCCATTTAAACAAAATAAAAGAGAGAAAAAATTGTTAGGTTGTTAATGCTTGGCAGCACAACCCCTCTTGTAAATTATACACTTTTTAGTCTATATGGTCATAAAAAATGAAACTAAAAGAAAATATCAAAGCACCAAATTTTAAACTACCTTCTACTAATAATAATATTATTGAACTGAATAAAATCAAAAAACAAAATATAATATTATATTTCTATCCAAAAGATGACACACCCGGTTGCACAATTGAATCAAAAGATTTTAGCAAGTTAAATAATTTGATTTCTAAAAATAATACAATTGTGTTAGGAATATCGAAAGACAGTATTGAAAGTCACTTAAAATTTAAAAAAAAATATAAATTAAAATTTGATTTATTATCTGATGAAAAACTTTTTGTGATCAAAAAATTTGGCGTCTGGGGCAAAAAATCGTTTTTAGGAAAAAAATATATGGGAATTGTTAGAACAACTTTTTTAATAAATGCAAAAGGCAAAATTCATAAAATCTGGTCAAATGTAAGGGTAAAAGATCATGCAAAAGAGGTGCTTAAAGAACTTAAAAACATTTGAAGCTTTCGGTTATATCAAAATATTGATAACTATATAAAAAAAGAAAGGTAAAAGACTATGAGCGAAGATCATAAAATAACCAAAAAAGATAAATTGGTGTATACGATAACTTTAGCCTCAATATTTTTTGGAGTACTGGGATTGGGACTTATTGGAGTTATAGTTAATATAACTAGCTAAATTTTAAATTTAAATTTCTCTGTTTTATTAGAAATTTGTATTCGTTATATTCTTGCAAACAAAATAATTATCAAAGATATTGGGAGGACAGAAGTTATTAATTAACTAAATTCTAGGGAGTTATGACTAAAAATATTTCTATTATTGATTATGATATTGGTAATATCCTTAGTGTTAAAAGAAGCGTTGAGATTCTTGGCTTCAAGACTCTTGTGACAAATGAAAAAGATGAAATTTTAAATTCAGATAAAATTATTTTACCTGGTGTAGGAGCGTTTAAAAATGGGATGAATCTTTTGAAAAAACATAATCTCATAGAAATTTTAAAAGAAGCTGCAGAGAGGAAAAAATCTATTTTGGGAATATGTCTTGGAATGCAACTTTTTTTTGATGAAAGCTTTGAGTTTGGTCAGACAAAAGGTCTTGGACTTATTAAGGGAAAAGTAGAAAAAATTATAATTGATGATAACGATGAATCGTTAAAAATCCCTAGTATTGGATGGAATGAATTAATTGTTAAGAAAAAAGATAAAATTTTATCTAGTATAAAAAATAAAAATTCAACATACTTTGTGCATTCCTATATGGCTTCTCCTGAAGATAAATCAGTTATCACTTCTGTTTATAAATTTGGAAATAAAGAAATAGTGGCATCAGTTAATCTAGAAAATATTTATGGATGTCAATTTCATCCAGAAAAAAGTGGAAAAATAGGCTTAGAGATTTTAAATAACTTTATTTTAAGTTAAAGTAAGCTTTATGATAAAAAACTATAAAATATAATTAGTTAAGATTTTTAATTATTTCCTCTGTCATTTTTTTTGCATCTGCAAAAAGCATTAAAGTATTATCTCTATAAAATAATTCATTATCAACTCCAGCGTATCCAGGTGATAGGCTTCTTTTCACAAACAATACAGATTTGCATTTTTCTACATCCAAAATAGGCATTCCATATATTGGACTTTGTGGATCCGTTTTTGCTGCTGGATTTGTTACATCGTTAGCTCCAATTACGTACACAACATCAGCATTAGCAAAGTCGTTGTTGATTTCATCTAACTCAAAAACTTCATCGTAAGGTACATTTGCTTCAGCAAGTAAGACATTCATGTGACCAGGCATTCTTCCAGCTACAGGATGGATTGCATAGGAAACTTTAATATTGTTTTTTTTAAGAGTGTCTACCATTTCTCTTAGTGCATGTTGTGCTTGAGCGACAGCCATGCCGTATCCTGGAACAATTATGACTGATGAAGCATTCTTCATAAGAAATGCTGCATCTTCTGCATTGCCACTTTTAACTGGTTTTTGTTCTTTACCTTTAGACAGTGAAGTTACATCTGTTGCTCCAAAACCGCCTAGTATCACATTAAAAAAAGATCGATTCATTCCTTTGCACATAATGTAAGATAAAATAGCTCCAGAAGAACCAACTAAAGCCCCTGTAATTATTAAAGCTGTATTTTCTAATGTAAAACCAATTCCTGCTGCTGCCCAACCCGAATATGAATTTAACATTGATATAACAACAGGCATATCTGCGCCTCCAATTGGAATTATTAATAAAAATCCAATTAAAAAAGAAATAGCTAATAAAATCCAAAATAGGTTTGGGGACTGAGTTGAGCACAAAAGATAAGTTGCAACTACTATAGAAATTAATATTAAAGCATTAAGTAGGTGTTGACCTTTAAATGTTATTGGTGAACCAGACATTATTCCTTGAAGTTTTAAAAAAGCAATTATTGAACCTGAAAATGTTATTGCACCAACAACTGCACCAATTGACATTTCAATTAAGCTTCCAAGTTTAATATTTCCTGGAGAACCAAGATTAAAAGCTTCTGGATTTAAAAAAGCCGAAATAGCTACAAAAACAGCTGCAAGTCCAACAAGACTATGAAAACCAGCCACAAGTTCTGGCATAGCGGTCATTGCTATCTTGTATGCTATGAAAGTCCCTATTATTCCCCCAATTAATAAAAAAATTAAGACATAAATGAATCCAGTAGAAAAATTACCAATAGATAAAAAAGTTACAGTAATAGCTATTGCCATTCCTAAAATACCAAAAAAATTACCCTGTCTGGATGTTTCTGGAGATGATAAACCTCTTAATGCTAAAATAAATAATACACCTGAAATTAAATAAAAAACTGCTGATAAATTTGCTGATATCATTATTTATCTTTCTTCTTTTTTTTATACATCGCAAGCATTCTCTGTGTAACTAGAAATCCACCAAAAATATTTATTGCTGCTAACAGTATTGCTAAAAAGCCAAATATACTTGAAGTGTTAAAAACACTTTCATCATTTCCTGCTAACCCTGCAATTATTGCTCCTACAATAATAACTGATGAGATTGCATTAGTTACTGACATTAAAGGTGTATGTAAAGAAGGCGTAACGCTCCATACAACATAATACCCAATAAAAATCGTTAAAATAAATATACTAAATCTAAATATAAAAGGATCAATATCCATAGTTTTATTTTATTAATGTTTTTTTTATTATTTCATCTTCTAAATTAATATTAATTTTTTTATTTTCTTTATCATAAAGATTGAAAACAAAATTAAATAAGTTTTTTGCATACAGGTTTGATGAAGAAATTGGTAATTTATTCAAGATATTTCTTTCTCCCATGATTTTAACACCATTTTTATTTACAATTTTGTCTACAACTGTAAAAGCTGAATTCCCACCTTGTACTGCTGCCAGATCATAAATTAATGACCCTGGTTGCATATTGTTTATCATATTTTCTTTAATTATTAATGGGGCTTTTTTTCCTGGAATTAAAGCTGTACATATTACAATATCAATTTTTTTTAATGTTTCGCTCAATAGATTTTCTTGTTTTTTTTTAAAATCTTCAGAAGCTTCTTTTGCATAACCACCTTTTGTTTCTAAATTTTCAGAACTTTCTACTGTTAAAAATTTTCCTCCCAAACTTTCAACTTGTTCTTTTGATGCGGCTCTTACATCTGTAGCAAAAACAATTGCCCCCATTCTTTTTGCTGTTGCTATTGCTTGTAATCCAGCTACACCAGCTCCAACAACTAGCACTTTAGCTGCAGCAATAGTTCCTGCTGCAGTCATCATCATTGGTATAGCTTTTTCAAACTTTGAAAAAGATTCTATAACAGCCTTATACCCTGCCAGATTTGCCTGTGAAGAAAGAACATCCATTGATTGAGCTCTGGTTATTCTTGGCAATAAATTAAGAGAAAACATTTTTATATCTTTTTTAATAGATTTATTTATTACATCATTGTTAAGGTTGGGATCAAACTGTGCAATAAAAATAGATTTATCTTTTATTAAATTGACATCATCTTCGGAGAGATTATTAACTTTTAAAATTATATTTGATTTTTCAAAGATTTCTTTTTTTGAAGCATTGATGATTGCTCCATTTTTTTTATACTCTTCATCATCTATACCTAGATGTTCTGCATATTTTTTTTCAAGATTGATAGAAAAACCTAAAGTTCTAAACTTTTTTACAGTCTCGGGCGTTACAGATACTCTTTTTTCTGTATTGAAATCTTCTTTTACAGAGCCTATGCCGACCATTATCTCTGTCTTACTTTAAATTTAGGATTTTTTTTATTTATAATATAAATTCTGCCTCTTCTTCTTACGAGCTTAGAATTTAAGTCTCTTTTCTTGTGCGATTTAAGTGAACTTACTACTTTCATAAAATTAATATTTTCTTTAATTGTTTTGCCTGGCAACGTCCTACTCTTCCATATCTTAAGACAAAGTACCATCGGCGCTGAAGGGCTTGACTTCCGAGTTCGGAATGGGATCGGGTATGGCCCCTTCGCAATAATCACCAGGCATGAAGTGTATATATTTAATAATCCTTTTTGTAAATGGTTAATTTACCACAAAAATCTATTTAAAATTTATATTTTTGGTGGGTGTGATAAGAATCGAACTTATGACCTCTACGATGTCAACGTAGCATTCTACCATTGAACTACACACCCATAAAACTCAAATATTATTTGATTTTTTTATATAGATAAACATAAACGAATAATAAAAAGATAAAGTAATATTTGCAAAAAATAAAATTTTCTACATAAAATGCGCTTGGAAATATTAATAATAAATAAATTAAATTAATATATATTGCCGTTGTGTAATTTGCCTTTTCTTTTGTAAGATTTTTTTTAAGTAAAAACTTATAGATTCTCATATGTAAGTGTTGATTATCTGGAAGCAAAGGATTTTGTTTTGTAAAAAATATTTTTCTAAAAAAAGAAAAAAATACTTCAAAAAATAAGTAGAATAGAACTATACAAAAAAAGAATGGGGAAATTGATGGATTAAGAATACTTGTACTCACCGCAGCAACTGCAATTAATGAACCGATTAAATATGCTCCACTATCACCTAAAAAAACTTTAGCTTTTGGAAAATTGAATTTAATAAAAACTAGAATTATAGCACACATAGAAAACAAAAATAGACTAAGGTTGTTCAATTCAGTTATAAAATTAATTAAAGCAAATGTGATTAGGATAATTAATGAATGAATTGCTAATAATCCATTGAAACCATCTATTAAATTTGAGCCATTTATAATAAATAAAAAGCATAAAGAAATAAAAATAAGTGAAAAAAAATCTATTTCTAAAATTTTATTCAAAAACTCAAAGCCTGATTTTTCAATGTAAATTTCATTTTTAATAATTAAAAGTAATAAAAATAAAATCATTATTAATAACTTTGATTTTGGTCTTGTTACTAATTTTAAATCGTCCAGAAATCCTAAAATGAAAAACAAAGTACAGAAAGAAATAAATTCAAAATAAAAAATATTTTTATAAATATAGAAATATAAACAAGTCAATAATATGGGTATAACAATTGTGACACCGCCCAATCTGGATGTGGGATTCTGATGAAATGCTTGGGGTTTTGTAAAATTGTTATCAGATAAAATAGTAAGCTTATTTTTATTAAAATAATGTAGTAAAAATCTATTTTGAATATACGAATATAATATTAATATAAAAATAAAAATGAAATCGTTGAAAAGCATATCAATAAAATGTATTAAAATTTAATTATTTAAATTTAATGAAAAAAATTTTAATTGTAACTACTAGATTTCCACTCCCACTGTTTAGCGGTGATAGATTAAGAATTTACAATATATCCAAAAATCTATCTAAAAAAAATAAAGTTGATTTAATTTATACATCATCAAGAGAAAACGTACACAAAAAAATTAAATTTATTAAAAAAATTATATTTATAAAGACTAATATACTAAAAAAATTCTTCTACATGCTATTGTTTTTAACGTATGGAAAACCTCTACAAGTAGGATTTTTTTTTTCATATGAAATGAAAAAGAAAATTGAAGAAATAAAAGATAACTATGATTGCATTATTTTTCACCTAATTAGAGGAAGTGAATATTTACCAACTAATTATAAAGGAAAAAAAATTTTAGAAATGACTGATTTAATATCTAATAATTACTCTCAACTTTACGAAAAGTTAAATATTTTTAATCCTCTGAGATATATATATTACCTTGAAAAAAAGTTTTTGGAAAAATATGAAAAAAACGTGGTAAAATTATTTAATCACAGTGTGCTTGTTTCTTCAGAAGATTTTAAAAAATTTTTAATCAATAGTAATTTAAAAGAAAAAGTTAAAATTATTAGTAACGGAACACAATCAAAGAAAAAAAATTATAATTTTAATAAGTCAAACAAAGATGTCATATTTATTGGCAATATAAATTACCTTCCAAACAAAATTGCCTGTTATGAATTTATTAAAGAAATTATGCCAGTTCTTAAATTGAAAGGATTTAGTGTAAATTTTAAAATTATTGGAAAAACCTCAAAACTTTTAAAATTTAAGCTTCAGCAATATGAAAATGTAGAGGTGCACAGTAATGTTAAAAATCCAGAAAAATTTTGTAAAAAGGCAATTTGCGGTATAAGCAATTTAAGTATTGCTTCAGGTGTTCAAAATAAAATTCTCGAATATATGAATATTGGACTACCAACAATTATTAGTGAAAAATGTTTTAAAAGTCTTTCCTTTAATGCGAATTCTGATCTTTTAGTTTATAAAAATCATAAAGAATTTATAAAACAATTGATAACATTAAAAACAAATAAGAAATTTGCAGATACAATTTCCAAAAATTGTTACAATAAAATTAAAACAAAACATAATTGGGATAAAGCTCTAAAAAAATATAATAGTTTAGTTTAATTTATAATGAAATTTTTAAATATTTTGAACAAGTCAGATTTAAAAAAAATTAGTGTTGTAGAAATTTTATTTTACATAATGCCAGTATCCTTTATAGCTGGAAATTTAATAGTAAGTATTAATTTAGTTTTATTTTTAATTTTTTCATTTATCTTAATAAATAAGGAAAATTTAAGATATAGATTTGATATTAAAATTTGGATTTTAATAATATTTTTTTCTTATTTATTTATTTTAACTCTCGTTCAATTTGGAAATTATGACATTTGGATCCAAACAGCAATGGATGCTTACAAAAACGAACCTGCAGAGAAAAACTTGCTCCCAGTATGGCAAGTCAAAGAATTAACTTTGGAAAATCATCCTATTTTTAAATCCTTTATTTTAATAAGATATGTTTTCCTAATTTTTATAGTCGATACACTTTTTTATAATAAAGTTATAAATTTAGAAAAATTCTTTTTATCGTCTCTAATTTGTACAAGTTTTGTAAGTTTAGATATTGTTTTTCAGTATATATTTGGATTTGATATATTTGGAATAACTAATGTTGGAAGGTATAACTCTGGACCATTTGGTGATGAACTTATTGCTGGTGGTTTTTTACAAAAATTTTCTTTTTTATCATTTTTTTATATTTTTTATAATTTCAAAAATAAAAATTTACATCACCCCTTGGTTTTATCTTTTATTTCAATTCATGCTGTAGCAATAATGCTTTCAGGAAATAGGATGTCGCTATTATTATTTATTTTTGGGTGTGTTTTATTAATAATATTCTTTAAAAAAATTAGAATTGTAATGTTTTCAAGCATTATGATATTTTTTGCTCTATTTTTTATTATCGGAGCTAATGATGACAAAATAAAAATTCCTTACCAAAATTTTTATTATCAAACCATTCATCAAGGTATAATTAAAAATTTCATAAATACAAATAAGAAAAAAATAGAAAAGAGTGACGTTGCATACAAAGTTGGGCCTAATGAAAAAACAAGATCTGCTCTTAGAAGTTCAGGGCATGCTAGATTATATTTGACCTCGATTGAAATGTGGAAAGAAAACTATATTTTTGGCTTTGGCTTAAAATCTTTTAGATTTAAGTGTTGGGAAATACTTCCTAGGATTGCAGGGCTGGCTTGTGGTAATCACCCCCATAACTACTACCTTGAACTTTTAAGTGAAACTGGATTAGTAGGATTTGGATTGATAATTATTTTTTTTATTATTATATTTAATAATTGTTTTACTTTTCTTAAAAAAGAAATACAAAATAAAGATAAAAAAATTTATTTCGTTATCCCAATTTTTTTAATATTTTTTTTAGAGATTTGGCCTTTACAATCTACAGGAAGTTTTTTTACTAATTCAGTGGCTAGTTTATTCTGGTTAAATATTTCTATTTTACTACCACTGTTAAAAAAAAAATAGGCAATTTTTATTTTGCTGAATATTCTCTTTTGCCAATAATTAAATCAACTATGGTTAATAACCATACTTGATGCGTATTCTCTACAAAGTTGTAAGCTTTACTATTTATCCAAAAATTTATATCTCCAAGCTTTGCCAAAGGATTATGTAGATCATGGCCAGTAAAAGTAATTATTTTTGAAATTTTTTTATTTTTTGCAGCCTGGCAAGCATTAATCATATTTAATGATTTTCCACTTGAGGAAATTAAAACCAAAATATCTCCTTTATCTGCATAAAATTCTACTGCCTTTTCTACCCATTTTTCATAGCCATAATCGTTTGAAAAACAGGTAATGAGATCTGCCTCATTAAAATTTACAGCCCTGACTCGGGCATTTTTTGTAAGATCTATACTTACATGGCTTGCTATAGCTGCGCTACCACCATTACCAAAAATCATTACTTTTCTACCCTCGTCTTTAGTTTTTATTATTAATTCTTTAACTTCAACTATTTTATCTATTATCTCTTCGTTGGGCTTTATAATAGAAGAAAAATCATTTAAATATTTTTCTACAAATTTTTTATCAGGCATGCTTTTAAATTAAATTCTTTTCTAATTAATAATTTTTTATTTTTTTTAATATAAAACTAGGTAATAATAAAGCTATTATTAACTTAATTTTATTTAAACTTAAGGGGTATTTCATAATCATTGAAAGACTCTTTTTAAATCTATTTTCCAAAATTAACTTCATTATCTCAAGATATGTGGCCATTAGCAAAACTTCATTTAAATTTGGTTGATTTAAGAATATTGGGTTATTTTTCATTTCATTATACCAAATTTTTAACTCATTTATCTCTCTTTCCCTATTTAATAAAGATTCGTTTTGCCCATGTACTCTAACATAAGCTACAGGAGATTGAACACATTCAATTTTCCATTTAGCAGCGAGGCGGGTATTTAAATCAAAATCACCAATTATATGATAGTTGTTATTAAAATTATAACTCATGCTCTGTAATGCTTTTTTTCTTATAACATATGTTGGTGAAGCGATGAAATAATCTTTTAATAATTTATTTAATATTTTTCCTGTTGGGAGTTTATTGTTTCTATAAAGTTTTTTTTTATTTTTTTTTTCAAAAAAAATATAACAATTTCCATATACTAAGCCTACTTGACTATCTTTAAACATGGGAATTTGCTGCTCTAACTTGGTTGGCAACCACCAATCATCCACATCTAAAAAAGCGATAAAATTAGCACTTGCATTTTTTAGCGCATCATTCCTTGCCTTATATAAAATGTTAGAATGTTTTGGGGCGAGATAATATTTTAATCTATTGTCATTGTTTTTATATCTTTTAAAAATTTCAGCAGATTTATCATTTGATCTATTGTCCCAAAACACTACTTCCCAATTTTTGTATGTTTGTAGAGTTATACTGTCTAATGCCTTACTTAAGTATTTTTCTCCATTATAGCAATTTATAATTATACTGACTAAAGGTTGTTCTAACATTCTTATTGTTTCTTAAGCCAAGGAATTTCTTTTGAAATAATGCTTTCTAAATCATCTTTATCTCTTTTTGTATCCATGCATTTCCAAAAATCAGTATGTCTGTAAGCAAATAGCTCACCAAGCTTTGCAGCTTTTTCTAAAGGTTCTCTTTCAAGGTAAGTTTGATCATCATTTATTAAATTAAAAAAACCAGGCTCAATAACAAAAAAACCCCCATTAATCCAACCTTGGTCTAAATTTGATTTTTCTTTAAACGACATAACTTTATCACCATCAAGTTTAATTGCACCAAACCGTGCTGGAGGATGCACGGCAGAAACAGTAACTAATTTTCCATGACTTTTATGAAAATTTATTAACAAATCTAAATTTATGTTTGAAAGACCATCGCCATAAGTAAGCATACACGTTTCGTTACCAATTATTTTTTGGAGGCGTTTTACTCTTCCCCCGGTCATTGTGTTTAGACCGGTGTCTACTGAGTTTATATCCCAATCTACAAATTTTTTAGAAAAATATTTTTTAATGACCTCACCTTTATATCCTAAAGCTAAAATAAACTCCCTATGGTTATATTGGGCATACAAATTCATTATGTGCCATAAAATAGGTTTGCCACCTACCTCTACCATTGGTTTGGGAACTGTATCCGTATACTCGGAAAGTCGAGAGCCAAAACCACCAGCTAATATAATTACCTTCATTTAGACTACCAATTAAATTTTATTTTATTTTTTTTTACTCTCATGACCTCTTTTGCGGTGTGTTTAATATTTGTTAAACTTAAAATTATACTTTCTAGTTTACTCATTCCCACAAAACCAAACCAAACTCTAGGTGGTATCGTTAATCTGCAATAGTTTCTCTCACCTATCAAAATTGACCTAAATTTTTTATTTGAATAAAAAACAAATTTAACTTTTCCTTTGGGAACAACAACATTTATAGTCATTTTCAAATGGAACTTCCAAGCTTTAACTTTTCCATATTTTATTTTGGAAAAATAAGCTTCTGCAAAATTCCATCTTTTTATTTCATTTCTTCTTAAAACTCTTAAAACATCACCTTCAGGTAATTTAATTACCTTAGGCTTAAAAACTTTAATTTCCTCTAAAATATTTTTGCCCAATTGGAACCCTTTTTTTTTAATAAAGACTGATATTTTTTTATTTGCAGGATGGTAATTTTGTTAATATTTTTGGGATTTGAATAATAGTTAAGATACCAAACTGCTACCATATTGCTTACTTCCTCAAATTTAAGAATACTTTTCCAATTTAAAGTTTTTTTAGCTTTGTTGCAATTTAATCTTAGCAATCCAGATTCAAAAAAAGTTTTTTTTGATACAGTCTTTTTTTTCCAACCAGTTCCATGCCAAAATTTACTTATAGATCTAACAAGCTCCATTACGCTGTATTCTTTACTGAGGCTGGGACCAAAGTTAAAAGATTCACCGTGCAAACTTTCCTTTGATGCTAAATTCACCGCTAAGCACAAATAACCACCAACTGCTTCTAAAACATGTTGCCAGGGTCTGGTTGAGTTTGGGTTTCGTAATATTGCTTTTTTACTGTTTGACCAAGATTTAACACAATCGGGTATTATTCTATTATTTGACCAATCTCCTCCTCCTATAACATTGCCAGCTCTGGCTGTAACAATACGAATTTTTTTATTCTTATTCGAAAAGAAAGAGTTAACAAAAGATTTAACCAGTAATTCTGTTGATGCCTTAGAACTGCTATATGGATCTTTTCCTCCCAAAATATCAGTTTCTTTGTAGCCATAATGCACTTCTTTGTTTAAATAACATTTATCACTTGTAATAATTATTACATTACAATTATTATTTAATTTTCTAGTAGCTTCTAAAATATTTAGTGTACCAAATACATTTGTTTCCCAAGTTAATGAGGGCTCTTTGTACGATGTTGCAACTAAAGACTGGGCAGCTAAATGAAAAATGAATTTTGGTTTAAAATTAACTATTGTTTTAATGAGTTTATTTTTATTTCTAATATCAAGCCTCACATCTTTTATACCCTTTCCAATTTTTGAAGCTATGAAATGAGATGGGTGAGTAGGTGGAGATAAAGATATGCCCATTACGTTTGCACCCAATTCTTTCAACCAAGCTGTTAGCCATGAGCCCTTAAATCCTGTGTGACCAGTAACAATTACTTTTGAGTTTTTAAAAATTTTCAGATTTTTCATTTTATCAAAAATTATTTAACTTAACGTTAAATTTTTATAAATTTAAATCTTTGTCTTGGGTATAACTTAAATTATATTTTAAGGCTAGTTCAGCTTTACATAATTCAATTCCCATGTCTGCAGCATGCTGCAAGCTAGATATATACTTTTCTCTAATTATTGTATTAACAATTTCTATAGCAGTTTTTCCTGTTATTTCTGAAACCATATCATTTTCTGTGTTATTTCCTAATTTTGTAAATTTACAATAGCCTACTCTTATTAATGAGTCTTTTCGATCAATAGCAATTAAAAAATAACCTTTTGGATCCATGACCCAATCATTAATCTTGTGATATTTAGCTTCAATTTTTTTTTTTATTTTTTTATTAATTTTATAAAATCGTCCTTTGATGGTTTCTTCACTTGACTTAAAGGACATTTTTTAAATGAAATTTTTTATGATTTTTTTTTGCGTTGCTATTTCAAAAAATAATTTAAAAACAATTAAATATATAAAAGTAGATATTAAAGTGTTATGAAAAAAAGGTATTGACATTGTATAAGATTTTAATAAACCTGCAAAATTTTTTTCGTACATACCACTCATTGCCCACACACCAAAATTTGTGATAAGAAAAAAACATACGGAGCTAGCCAATCCACTAAATAAAATTTCTTTAGTTTTGAAATGTTTGATAAAAACTCCAATTAAAACTGCTATTGACAGAGAACTATAGGTAAAAAACATAGTGTTATGAAATCCCAGATATAGATCTCCTAAAAACATTGCGGAAATAACAACAAAAAAACTTAAAATAAAATTTCTAAAATAAAAACCAGAAAATATTCCTACTGCTAAGATGGGTGTAAAATTTGAGGGATGTGGAATTAATCTTGAAAAAGATAAAACTACAATTACTAAAATTGGTAAGATGTAATTTTGGTATTTTTTAATAGATTTTTTCATATTAGGTTTTTTAGCATATTATTCAGGTTATTTGTAAATTATTCTCTTCTTTCAATATTAACTAGTATTTCCTTCTTTTTGACCTCTGTATAGGAATTCCAATTTGCAATTTCCTCTAAGGAGCGACCACAACCAACACATAAACCGCTATCTGGATCTGTGGTACAAATATCTGTACAAGGTGATTCCAGCATTAGAAAGCTCTCCTTATTCCAATATTTAAATTTCTACCCATCGAAGAATATTGGTAGGCCTGCTCATAAGCTTCGTCAAATAAATTGTTTATATTGAAATGTAATTTGTAACCATTTGGCAATTTATAACTATTGGCTAAATCAAATACCAAATGGTGATCTAATATTACATCTGTAAAGCCATTATTTGTATTTCCAAAATCTCGTGTCTGTCCAGTAAATTTTGTTCTTAAGGAGCTTTGTAAATTTAAATTTGGAAAATAATTAATTTGAGATTGAAAAGCATGCCTTGGAACTCTTACTTTTGCTTTAGCAAGTTTGCCAGAACCACGACACTCTTTATCAGTAAACGCAGCTAGTTCATCAGGATCGCAGGTATTAGCATCATATGTGTCTGTA
>Ga0114993_10004258_pt1 | contig 14337 bp, 11 predicted proteins | sample ArcticOcean_MG_C_FD_87042 | JGI IMG/M metagenome (GOLD analysis project Ga0114993, IMG submission 87042) | Marine microbial communities from western Arctic Ocean - ArcticOcean_MG_CB2_150 | ecosystem: Environmental > Aquatic > Marine > Oceanic | place: Arctic Ocean: Canada Basin | collected...
CCCAAGACGCACCGCGCAACACACGGTACGCTTTTGCCGCTGGGTCATACCAGTCCTCGCACCATTCCCACACGTTACCGCCCAAATCGTGAAGGCCATGCTGGTTCGCCGCAAAGCTGCCCACCGGCGCAGTGTACTCAAACTTGTCCACCTTCTGGCTTTCCTCATAATTCCCCGCCCCCTTCGGCGGTGGCCACTCCTTGCCCCACGGGTACACGTCCTTGATGCCACTATCCTTTTCCTCCGGTGTGTTCCCCTTTTCCTTGCCCAACCCCACCGCCACGCTCCACTCCGCATCCGTCGGCAATCGGTACTTCTGCCCCGCCTTGATTTTCCCTTCCGCCAACTCCTTCTTCGTCAGCCACTCACAAAACGCCTGCGCATCATTCCAGTTCACCCTCACCACCGGGTGCGTGTCCGCTTGCGTAAATCCCGGACTTTTCCAACTCGCATCCACCCCCGCATTCGCCACCGCATACGCCGCGTAATCCTTCACCCGCGTTTCCCATATACAAAACGCAACCTCCGTTCCCGGAACCGGCACGAAGGGCATTCCCAGCGTGTTGACAAAAGCATTGGCTGGAATCTTTCCCACCGGCTTGGGTTCGGTCTTGGGCGGCTCCGGCTTCTTTGGCTCGACCTTGGGCGGCTCCGGCTTGTTCGCTGCCGCCTTGGGTTCAGGTTGCGGAGGCGGTTCCACCGTCCCACACCCCACCAACGCCACCACCGCAATCATCAAGATAATCGGATTCATGGCCCCGACCCTACCGCCCGCTGTGAGGGGGTGTCAAGGTGGTGCCGAGCCGCCGGCGTCATGGGGAAAGAGTAGGGGAGGGTCAGTCTATCCGTTTGCCGTCTTTGTCGAAACGCGACGGGTTGCCGTCTCTGTCCCATCCCTGGGAGGAAATGAATTTACCGTCCTTGTAGGTCCATTCCCTCATCTTCTGCCCGTTGTACCACCACTTGGTCCACAGACCGTTCGCCTTGTCGTCCTTATAGGTCTTTTCAAAACCCTTCTTCCCGTTCGAGTACCATTCGGTCAGACCGTGCATCTTGCCGTCCTTGTAGGTGGCTTCCCAATGCTTCTGCCCGTAATTCCTTTGTCTGGAGTATTTATTTTCTACAACAACCCCCGTGAAGGGGTCGCCGTCTTCGTCCCATCTCTTTGTGAAAGCCCGGTTGCCAAATGGCTCCGCCGTGGAACCGTTACTGTAGGTGATTTCCCCCGCCTTCTGCCCGTTCTCGTACCATTCTGTAAACAGTCCAGATTTGTGGCCGCTAAAGTAGGTGCCTTCCACCTTCTTCTGCCCGTTCTCGTGCCACTCGGTCGACAGACCCCACCGGTTGCCCTTCTTGTAGGTGGATTTCTCCTTCTTCTGCCCGTTCCTGTGCCATTCGGTCCGCAGACCGTGCAGCCCCCAAGAGCTCAAGGGAGGGATTTCAGACTTCTTCTGCCCGTTGTCGTACCACTCGGTCGACCGACCGACCGGGTGGCCGTAGCTCATCTTGAATTCCTCCGACTTCTGCCCGTTTGGATGCCATTTGGTAAACAGACCGTGCCGGGCACGCTTCTTGTAGGGTCGTTCCTCCTTCTTCTGCCCGTTCTCGTACCATGAGGTCTGCAGGCCGTGCTCCATGCCGCTCCAGTAGTTGCGTTCCCAAAGCTTCTGCCCGTTGGGCCATTTCGATACAGCAATTCCCGTGAAGGGTTTCCCTTTGAAGTACCGGTCGCTTTCCCCTTCAAGTTGATCGAAATCGACCACGACCACGGCATCGTTGGTCACACACCCCACCAACGCCACCGCCACAATCAAAAGAATCACGTGCTTCATTGCCCGCAGTCTACGCCTCACAGGCTCTGCGCCGCCACCAGAATCCACCTCACCGCCATGCCCCACATCGGTTGCCCCCCCACCTTCCCGTCATGAATCAAACGCGCTTAAAACGCAACCTCGGGCCGATGGCGTCAATGGTGGGGACATTTTTGAATGGGTTAACCAGAGACGCCCACCCCTTTAAGTGGGGCAGTGGGGCATGTTTCTTACCTTCGGTGATAAAGAGGAAAGGGTGGGGAATAGAAAACTACCCCCACTGCCCCACTTGCCAACGCCTCGGGCGCATCTTTCGGGGTCAAGGCACCAGCCGCCGGGGAAGGTGGGTCATATTGATCTTCTGAACTTCCCTGAATCAGGATGGTGGTGTAGGATTCTCTCAGCAATGAAAGTACTAATACTACTCAGCACAATCTTGCTCTTAGGTGCTTGTGCTACTACTCCTACAATGAAGAGTGTGGCTGGGACTTATGAGCGAAAGATAGTTGGACATACTTTAAGATTAGTCTTACTGGAAAATGGTGTTTATGAGTATCATTTTAATGGCGAGAACATAGAAGATGAATATAAGTGGAAAATAAGTGAAGAAGGTGAATTATATGAAACTGCTCCTAATGGAGATGTAGGAGTTTTTAGCATCAATGAAGATAGGAGCATAACTCCAATTGCAGCAATAAAAGATGGAAAAAGAGAAGAAGCCCCAAAAGAAGAGTAAATTATGAAAGGCGTTTTATTCTATCTTTTATGTCTAGGATTTTTTTTTTCACCTACTTGGGTTAAAGCAAAACCGCCATTCCAATACATTTGGGGAACGGCTCATCATATTCTGCCTGAGACTCATTCTGATGAGTCGGGGTATTTCTCGCTATGTGAAGGTAACGACGGGCGCATTTACGTCGGGACCGCGAAATATAACCACAATGCCTACATCGTGGAATTTGATCCGGTCACTGCAAAGCAGCGTATTGTAGTTGATGCCCACAGTGTCTGCGGGTTGACAGCTAAAGGTTATGCTGCTCAAGCGAAGTTTCATACGCGAAATTATGTCGGGCCCAGTGGAATTATTTATGCTGGAACCAAACAGGGCTATCGAAAGAAGGGGGACACTTCCAAATACGCTGGAGGTTATTTCATCACTTACGATTCGCGTAACGGTACCGCTAGGAATCTTGGCATGCCCTATAAGAAGCAGGGTATTGCGGATGTAGTTGCAGACGAGTCACGTGGATTGGCCTACATCGTCACCTGCGAGAACCAGCATTGGATGCTTTATGATTTTGCCACCAAAAAATTCAGTGAACTGGGCCCCATGCTTACCCCTTATGCCACCACTTTGATGGACAGCGAAGGAAATGCCCACTCCCTAACCAAGGATTTCCATCTGGCGACCTACAATCCCAAAACCAAGAAAGTGACCCAACGCCCCATAGAGATCGGGGGGAAACCTTTCGTGCGTAAGAATGGTTCAGCTATTCCGACTTGGAACCTGTCTGCGGATGGCCGCACGGCCTGGCTTATCTTGATGAACGATGCCAGCCTTATTTCCATCGACCTCTCTTCCAAGGGAGGGAAGGTCAATGGAGTTAATCACGGGCTCATGCTAAGGGGGGATAAACCTGATTCACGGAGTGCGCTGACGATCGCTCCAGATGGAAAAATTTACACTTTGATCAGCGTTCAAAATACAACTGGGTTTGGTAAAGGCAGACTACACCATCTTTGCCGTTATGATCCTAGGAAACGGCGATCCGAAGACCTTGGGGTATTGGCGGTGAAAAACCCCAAGTTCTTTGAATTCAATCCGGTCAATGGCAAGAAACCGGCTTGGAGCCACGGTTACCATACTTTGCCTGATGGAACCATGACTCCTTTGCATAATCATATGGCATTGATTGCAACCCGCGACAATACTCTCTACGCCACTATCATTTATCCATTCACCTTACTGAAAATAGACGCTTTCCGTAAAAAAGAATCTGAAAAACACTGAGATTCACTGAACTAAGAATCCCACACACCAACAGCACTGAGACATAGGCATCTCATCCGAAGATGGACGGAATCTGCCTATCAAAGATGATTAATCTCCTCCTTTGACTCTCCACACCCCAGCACCAGAGCGAGTAAGACGGCATAGTAGGCTTTCACGCCACCGACCATACCCAGCTCAATGCTGGGCGTCAATGGTGGGGGCTTTCTCGGAATATTTGAAGCGAAGCTTGGATTCAGACTTTTGTTAGCTGTTGCTGATTCAGTTTTAGATCCCACATTTTGTGACCGTTCATTTGAATCCATTCAGCATGGATGGTAGCGGGTGTCTTGCTGGAATCCACTTCCAAACGCAGCCAGACATGGGGGATCGCCGCACCTTTGATTAAATCCGGATGCGGAACATTCAGCGAAGGAATCGTGCCGTCGTGAATTGGCGAGACAATAAACTGATGAATCGGATAGCCGACCTGTTGCTCTGTCTTGTAACGCAACAGCCTAGAGCAATGAATATCCCCACCGATCAAAACGGCGCCGGAGATTTTGTTGTTACCCAAAAAATCAAACAACGCTGTGCGCTCATGCGAGTAACTCATCCAGTCATCTGATTTCCCTTTCTTTTTATCATCCCAGATCATACCTGATGTGATCAGCTTGAATGGTGCCGTTGATTTTTCTAAACTATTGAGTAACCAGTCCCATTGACGGCGGCCAAGCAAAGTCGGTTTTTTGGCGTCCACCGGTGAAGGCTCGGTTCCGGCAAACCAGCGCGTGTCCAGCAAGAAGACTTCAACTGGCCCATAACGAAACTTGGTGTAGACTCCCTGATCTTTCTCTCCATATGTCTGATTAGCGCGATACTCAACAAATGCCTGTCGTGTATTCTTTTTGCCTGGCAAATTGCCATCAGAATTATTCCTGCCAAAATCATGATCGTCCCAGGTGCCCCAAACAGGACGCTGACGCATAAAACGAGAAAGCTCGGGAATCGAAAGAAATTCACGGTGCTTTTTACGTGCCTCCTGTAACACAGTGGAGTCGATATAGGGTGTATCGCCTAACAGTATAAGCCCCTCGGCCCCACGGTCTGCCATCTGAGTCCACAGTGTTAACGGTTCACTCTTGGCACACGATCCGAATGCTAAACAAACCTTTGTCCTGCTATCGTGTGTCGGCGCGGTCTTAAAGAAATAATCATCGCCTCCGGCTACAGTTTTTTCATTTGACTCAATATCATAGCGATATCGAGTGGCTGGTTTTAGATCCGCAAAATCCCAGATAACGCAACGGTCGTTATCAGGAATTGCCACGCTGGTTTTTTTTGCGATTAGCGCCCCTGACATGTCACGGACCGCAAGGCTGTAACTGCCTGCTTCAGCCGGCCGATACCAGAGCCGAACCTGATTCATCGATGAATGCCCAACCATCGGGCCAACTGGCACATCATTGGCAGTTTCAGCAACAGCAGTGGATGCACCAGCAATTCCGGTTGCCACCGATAAACTAAACGCTCGTCGGCTGATTGGCTTCATATCAGTAGTTGTTTTCATTTGCTCCAATTATATATTCAAGACTAATAAAACAGCCTATCTGCCATCCCCAGCACCAGAGCGAGTAAGACGGCGGAGATAGCTTTCACGCCACCGACCATACCCACCCCAAGGCTGGCGTCAATGGTGGGGGAGGGGAAGGCGTGTAGGGGTCGTGTCTATTTAGGCCTCTTCCACAGAAGATAACCCATGACCGCTAAGGCAATGAGCGGAAAGATAATAAATTCCAATTGCATAGTCCGAGCACATTAAACATGCACATCAGTGTACGGCAAGTTCCCACACCCCACCCCCAGCACCAGAGCGAGTAAGACGGCGTAGTAGGTGGAGGGGGGCAGGTTCATTTGGTGGGGTTGCTCATGATACGGCACTTCGGCAACACCTTCTTCAGTTCATCAATCTGTGCCTTGGTGAGGTCGGGGTTGTCATTGAGATTCAGCTTCGTTAACTGCGTGAGCTTCATTTTATTCTCAGAATTGAGATAAGAGCCTTTTTACTTCTTCCGGTTGTCGGGTACCACTTGCATCAATAGCGCCAGCGATTTTCGTAGTGCTTCTAAACCAAGGCCCGATCCTTTGTAGTGCCCAAGCCTAACGACAACCAGATCATGTGATGGTATGATGATCGTGTATTGGCCGCCAGCACCTGCCATGTAATAGGCTTCTTTGGGTATTGGGAATCGAGTATTTCCGTTAATCCAGAAAAAGCCACCGTAGATCGGCCTGCCATCTGCGACCCATGCCGGGGCCAAGGAGCTGACAAATTTAACGAAACCCTCAGGCAATATTCGTTTCCCATTCCATACACCATCCTGCAGGTAAAGATTGCCCAGTCTGGACCAATCTCGGGCTGATCCAAATTCATATCCTTGTAACAGAAAGTTTCCGTAAGGGTCCGTTTCTAGAATCATGTTACGAATTCCTAATTTATCGAAGAGCCTTCTTTGAGGAAAGCTGTGGTAATCCCCACCACGTTTTTCGACAGCTAAGCGGATCAGGTAGTTGGCCAGAACCGGATCGGAATTTCTGTAACGGCCCACGGTATTAGGAGGCCACTGGAGAGGACGGTTTGCCGCCCATTGAAATGAATTGATGGCTCCAGTATAAACGTAGCGATGATCGGGATACCCCTTTACTGGATCATAATCCGGATCTTGTGGGGCACGGAATCTTAGTCCGCTTGACATGTTTAGAATGTTAGCGATGCGAATCTTCTTACGTGGATCTTTTTTATTCTGCCATTCAGGGATTGGGGCCGGTTGATCCAGTGAATAGATGCCATCCTTGATTAGTACTCCCAACAGGGTGGCGGTTAGGCTCTTGCCCATGGACCAGCTTTCCAAAGGTGTATGCATCGTGATTCCTGGGCGATATCGTTCGCCTATGATCTGACCTTTCCAAGTCACGACATACGAGGCTGTCATAGCTCCCCGCGGTTCAAAGGCAGCGTCGACTGATTTAGTTATAAGTGTCGCATTAAGGTCCTTGGGAAAAGTGTCCTTTGGCAACACATCTCCCATTGGCCATCTTGTTATAGCAGGATCTGGCAGATTTGATTCAATTTTTGGAGGGGTAAAGAAAGGTGAATTCTTGCCCTGTGGCAAGGTCAGGCAGCCAAGATCACCGATGTGCTTTGCCGTGCGAGTAATGCCATTGGGTAACGTGACATGTACGGCCTGATTTTCTCGGTCGACACGCCAGGTTGTTTTGGCCCGTTCCTTATAAGGGCTTGTAAAGTAGCCAATATTCTCAGCAGCAAATCCCGGATCCAATCCACTGATAAAAACCGCTGAACAAAGAATTTTTGCAAAACCGGAAGCATGATGCTCCTGTGGGTCGCCGGGAGGAGAAATTGATTTGGTATTTAATTCAAAGGAAGCTGCTCTGGAAATAAGCGCTTCTTTGGTTCCTGTATTATTTGGTTCAGGAGTTCTGCATCCTCCAAAGCACAGGCACACGGAGAATACTATTAGAGCTTCTAGTGAGTATTTCATTGTTGGTCGATCATGCTGCTGACGGGCAACCAGATTCGCAGAGATGTTGGATTTCATTTATTGTTAGCCCTCGTTACTCTCCGGGCAACTCTCTGGCCAAAAGTCCAGAATAATTTTATCATTTTTCATCACGATTTTTGGGCCCATGACCTGCGCCTTTACTTTAGGCTTGGGCGCTCTCTTTTCCTTGCTGCCCCACACCCAACACAAAAAACCACCAACTAAAGACTAACAGCTTTCACGCCACCGAGCATACCCACCCCAAGGCCGGGCGTCAATGGTGGGGCAGCAGGAGGGGCGTTAGGGGGTTAATTGAAGTCGCTGGAGATACTGCACTTCGGCACCGCCTTTTGAAGTTCATCAATCTGTGCCTTGGTGAGGTCGGGGTTGTTGTAGAGATGCAGCACCTTCAACTGCGTGAGCTTCTCAAGGTCCTTTTGTGCCGTGTGTAGTCATGGTAATTGAAATTCATGACTACGAAAGGTAGTAGACACTCTGCCCTTTGCACCTATGGCAGCGATTTCAAAAGCATAGGTGCTGCCAAGCAAAAGCTGGCGGCCGAGATGCAACTTTATGGAATTGTCGGGTGTATGAATGGCTGCATAGGGTTGAACCAGTGTCGTGGGGTAGAGTGGGCCGGGTTTGATAAGCACGGGGATCACGCGATAAGCCACCGCATTCGATGATGCATTCCAGGTAAGGATGCCGTCTTTGTACTGAAGGTTTTTTGGTGGATTCAGGCTTTTTGTCGACAAGGGTTTGAAGCCGATTCGCAGATGCCAGGCATCGATCCTCCGGTTCGCCGGGGTAGTCATAATGAGCTTGTCATTGCCGGCTTTGGCCACGCCAACATTACCTCCGGTCAGACTACTAATGACAAAGGCGCGACTCCAATTACGGCCGGTTCCATCAGCGCAAAGATAGATGCGACAATGATTGCGGCTCAACGCGGTCGTGAGGGTCAGGATTCCGTTGTCCAGCAGATGCAAGGTGGGGAGCTTGCCGGCAAAGGGGAGAACTTTTGGCAGCCCCCAATTCTGGCCATCATCGGTGGAACGCACGGAAACGAGGTTCGATTTCACTGTGCTTCCCGTCCGAATGATCGCCAGCAACTCACCATCCTTGGTTGGCGAGATGGTTGTTTCCTGCCAGGGCGTGACGACATTGGCTCCCGCCTGAAGCATCGCGATGGCAGTCGTGATAAGAGACCGAACTTTCCACACCCGGCCGCCGTCCGTGCTTTGCAACAACGCAACCTTGTTGCCCGCTTTTTTCCACACGTAAGCAGGCATGAGTAACATGCCGTTCTCATGTTCAATAATATGTGCCAAGGGGCGGGCGATGCCGCCTAATTCTGATGGGCAATCAATTCTGGCCCGCTCAAGCTTCCAGTTTTTGCCGCCATCTTTAGAGGTCGCAATCTGGTAAGCGTCGACCGGCACGTCAGGGAGCTTGGCATTGCGTCGCGACTCTGGAGCGGGAACCCATTTGATTCCAAAAGCGAACAGGTCGCCGTTCTTGAAGCGTTGCGCCCACAGGTCGACCATTCCGCTCATCGGCCAGTTGTCACTCCCCTTCCGCCAGTTCAGCCCGCCGTCGGTCGAAATTGCCGATCCAATCCCGCTCGTGATTCCGTAGTCATCCGGGTGATTCGGATAAAAATTCAACACACGATCACCCGCAATTACAGGATAGCCACCACCAGTGATGCCCTTGCGTTCAACCACCGTAACACGCGGACTGGCCACAACTTCCACATCCAATTTAGATACGGATATTTGTTTTGCATGTTGAAAGCCACTACACCCCAGCACCAGAGCGAGACAGACAACGTATATTGTTTTCATCTCAAATCCAATTTAACACCCGCCAGAGCAACCCCGGCGGGGATTAAATGATGATGCCAGACAGGGGGCGGTTGGCAAGGGCAAGATTGGCCTGAGATAAGCCATGCCCCACATCGGTTGCCACACCTCCCGCCATGAATCAAACGTGCTTAAAACGCAGCCTCGGGCAAGAATGGAGAGTGTCTGACGGATGTAGGGGTATTCGCCGCCGCCGCCCCCTCCGCCTAATGGCGACGATGACGACGACGACGCCCACTGCCGAAGCAGTGGATTAAATGGGTTGAGGCTGCACCCCCAGCACCAGAGCGAGTAAGACCGGGCGGATTGCGCCGCACCGCTATAAGCCTTTTCAATTCCAATCGTAGAACCGAAAGAACAAAGGCGGCACTTTTTCGACTGCGTTGTCACCGGCCAAGCTGAGAACAATTCCCATCGGAGCAGGGCCGAAGTCAAGAAACTGGGCACGCCCGTTGTAGACATTGCCACCCCAGCGTTTTGTTACGGCGACCACGTTGAAAGAGATAAACTTTTCAGCCTTTTGATCATAAACGGCATGGCCTTCAAGTTTAGCATCCACTCCGCGTTTCTCGGGTTTCGGAATTCCGGGGCCCGGGCGGTTCCATTTTCCTTCAATGTGCATGCCATCGTGGATTTCTGAGGCGTGCGTCCGGCCCTTGTAGCGCAGCTCCACTAGATTGCCTTTCACATCAATTACCTCGGCCATTAAATCCGCGTCCTTAATCGCCTTCTGAGGAAAAGGCGACGTGTGCCCTCGCACAAGATCAACAAAGTGAAGGCGAGCCAGTCTTTCCACGAGGTCGCGTGGAACTTTCTGCTTGGCGCCCTTAATCAGCTTTTCTGGCAGGAAGGCCCGAGCCTCTGATTTGCGGAACCAAGCGTAATCCTGATTGTACATGTTACGATGCACCTTTGACCCTTTTATGGGATTGGGCCCGGGAAGATCCCGGCAGATCACGCTGAGCACGAGACCGCCGTCGGGATACTGTTTTCTTTTCTCCTCCTTGGCCAACTCGACTACGGCCTTGGAAAACATCTCCTTTGTCATGAGGCGATCGCTCGGTGAAATTGTCTTCCACTTTTCCAGTCCATCCCGCAGGAGCTTCTCCACTTTCCGCGGATAACGCATATCGTTATGAGTCCCGGCCAACAGCTTGCCGCTGGGTGTGGCCACAAAGATACCCTGATACGAATAGAAATCGTTGCATTGCGTCTTGATCTTCCGCACGAGACGGCTTTCAAAACTCGTGTTGGTTTTATCGTCCAGAGCCTTTCCCGGTCGCTCAATCGCATCGGCGGCGGGTACCAGCATCCGGGTCAATTCCTGCACTTTTGGGTCGGTCCAGACAGACTGTCTGAGAGTGACGCCGTTGCCTCACGTACAGCCAAGCGGATGTCCATTCATCAAGTAGATCATGACCGGCTTGTCATTCTTCTGCGCCTCGACAAGGCCTTGCAGGACGGATGTTCGCCATGGAATCATCCGGATCGACGCTTCGCTTGGATTGGGGAGGACCAGTCCACGCACCTTGGCGCATTCGGCCGACAACTTCGGCAAACGCTTATCCTTATCCGCCCCTGCCAAAGGCAGACACACCCCAAAAGCCAACAAAGCCATCAGTGTAGTTTTCATCGCCGCCACTATACCGTCGAGACCGACCGGGTCAAGTTCTGGGGGAGGAAGGAGTTAATTACAGCAACTGCCGTCACAGCCACTGCACTGCTTGCACGTGCAAGCCTTACCAGTGCCGTTAGTGTCTCGGGCTTGCCCTTCCTTCGGTGCGGTAGCACAACACCCCACCCCCAGCACCAGAGCGAGTAAGACGGCGTAGAGAGTGGAGGAGGGCACCCAACCGGCAATCTCGGCGGCGTGGAATTCTTGTTGACTTGATTGCAACAATGCCGAGCGCTAGATCAATTCCCGCATCGGTTTGATGCCGGGATCGACGAGATATTGCGGACGTCCATGCAAATCCGGGATGGTGGCGTGAGTGGGGTCAATTCCGAGATTGTGATAGAGCGTCGCAAAAACTTCCTGAAATCGAACCGGCCGATCCACTGGCTCGCCACCCAAGCGATCCGTGGCTCCAATGACCTGCCCCGTCTTCATTCCGCCGCCCGCCAACAGCGCACAGGCCACTCGGGGCCAGTGGTCGCGACCGGTTTTGTTGCTGATCTTCGGGGTGCGGCCAAACTCTCCCCATACCAGCACTGACACGTCCTTGTCCAATCCACGCTGATGCAGGTCTTCAACCAGAGCCGAAATCGCCTTATCGAAAATGGGGAAGTCCTCTCGTTCGCGCTTGAAAATTGAGTTGTTCGGGCCACCGTGCCAATCCCACTTGCTGTAATTAACCGTAACCACACGGGCCCCCGCCTCGACCAATCGCCGGGCGGCAAGGAAACTTTGAGGAACTCGTGGGGCGCCATTGCCATCGATGAATTTCTTGGTGTCACCAGTACCGTATCGTTCCACCACACGAGGATCTTCCTTCGAGAGATCCAGAGCATCGGCAAGTGCCGACGAGGTCAGCACGCCCATCGCCTGCTGCGCGAAGGTATCCAGTCCGCTCATCTGGCCACTGCCGTCGCTATCGCGGCGAAAACGATCCAAGCTGGACAGCAGCGCCTTGCGATCCCCCAGCCGATCGGTCGTGATGCCGTTTAACACCATGTCCCGCCGTGTGCCGCCCAGAGGTTGGAAACCATTTAAGGCCGGGCCTAAAAAACCTGGCCCCGGTTCATTGTAAGGCCCATGAGTGCAGGGATAGCAAAGACTGACGAATGCGGGGGTTGCCTTCGTTCTACCGCCCTGCAGCTTCTCGACCGCCGATCCCAACTGCGGCCATCCGCCCGTTGGCTTCAGCCCCTGACGCGTTCGGCCTGTGAAGCACTGGATCGCATCGTGGCCCGACTGTGAATCGGACAGTGACCGGATCACCGTGAACTTGTCCATCATGCGCGCCATTCGTGGCAGCAGTTCACAAATTTGTGTGCCCGGCACGTTGGTTGAAATTGGCCGCAATGGACCGGCGTAATCCGAGGGTGCGTGGGGTTTCAAGTCGAAGAGATCCTGATGCGGCGGACCACCCACTAGGTAAATCATGATCACCGACTTATTCGACTTACGAATACCTGCCTGCGCCTCCATCGACAACAGCCCAGGCAGGGTCAGCCCCGCAGCGCCAAGCCCGCCAATCTTCAGGAAGTTCCGGCGCGAAACCCCGTCACAACTCTGCGGAGTACGTTCGACCGGATCAAAAATGGTAAGCATAGTCCTCGATTCCTTCCGAATTTATTATTAAACGCCAGACACGTGACGATACTTTTTTGACTAAGGAGTCACACCCAAAATTCACAAAACCACCAGCAGATTAGAGTGCTTCCCTCTCCGATCATGACATCAAGACAATGAATCAACACGCCGGCTAGGATATTGCCCCGTGTAAATCATTGAGCGCGAGGGCGAACAAATCGGCGAGTTCACATAAAACCGAGATCAAGTGGCCCAACGACCTGCTACTCAACGGCAAAAAAGTAGCGGGCATCCTAACTGAGCTGCACGCGGAACTCGACTAGGTTCGCCACGTGATTCTAGGCATCGGCATCGACGCTCCCATCAGAGACGCCAACGACCTTACCCGTGAACGTCGCCGCTTGGGCGGTGAGGGTGGCTAGTAAGAGGAGGAGGATGGGGTTCATTTGGCATTGTGTTTGATTCTACAATTCGGCAACGCCTTTTGCAGTTGGTCAATCTGAGCCTTAGTGAGGTCAGGGTTGACTGCGAGATACAGCATCTTTAACTGCGTGAACTTCTCCAGACCCTTCACATCGGTCAGTTGATGGCCTTCGATATCCAGTCTCGTCACCTTTTCCAAGTCCGACTCGGTAAGTTCGCCTGTGGGCTTCTTGGCAGCTTCACGAATCGCTGCCTCAATGATCTTTGCCGATTCCTCCTTAGTTAAAGGCTTCTCCCCACACCCCACCCCCAGCACCAGAGCGAGTAAGAGGGCGTAGTAGGTGGAGGAGGGCATTGGTTACTTCTTGGGGTTGCTGTAGATTTCGCACTTCGCGTCGCAGTGGAACGGCGCATAAAACTCCAATACGATAGTGTCGGCTGCCGTCGAAATATTGGTCAGGCCTTTATTTCGTTGATCTGCTTGGTGGCGATGCCGATTGGCCGGTCCAGAGGTACGCCGACGCAGGAGAGTAGGGTGGTGAGTAGGTCGCCCTGGTTGCCCTTGGTATTGGGGAGGAAGCGGCCGGTCTTGAGTGCGCCACCGCCTTTGCCGGCAAGAATGAATGGGAGGTTTTCTCGCATGTGTCTGTTTCCGTCTTCCAAGCCTGAGCCCCACATCATGATGCAGTTGTCGAGCAGGGTGCCGTCGCCCTCTTTGAGGGTGTGCATCTTCTTCACCATGTAGGCGAACTGCGCGACGTTGAATTCGTTGATTGCTGCCACCTTCCGGATCTTCTCCTGATCCTTGCCGTAGTGTGTCTGCGAGTGGTGCTGGTTGGTGAAGCCCAGTTCGGGGTAGGACGCGCCGTTTGGTCTGGACCCGATGTAGGTGCTGACGCGCGTGGTGTCGGTTTGGAAAGCGAGGACGGTCAGGTCGCACATGACCTGCATGTACTCACTGCGCTTGTCGCCCTTTGGAATCTTCACCTCTATGGGCGCTGAGTCAGTGGCGTGGCGTTTGGAGGGGGCGACGCCGTTCTTCTCCAAGGCGGCTTCCTGCTGGCGGGACTCGATCGCGGCAATGCGGCGTTCCACCGCACGCACGCTGTCGAGATATTCGTCGAGTTTCTGCTGGTCGACCTTTGCCAGAGTCCGGCGCAGGTCCCGGGCGCCGCCGATTACGCGGTCGAGCATTTGCCGGTCCAATGGGTTAGTCTGGGTGACGCGGCCCTCCTTGCCGCGCTTGCCGAAGAGCCGGTTCAGGACATTGCGCGGATCAATCTCGGCTGGGACGGGTTGCGTGGGTGAGCGGTAGCTGCAATACGAGTAGTACCCTTCGTGCAGGCCCGCCTGATTTTCCTTCCATGTCTGGGGCATCGTCGCCAGCTCTAGCGAAGGCAGCAAGGTGTGGGCCCCGACGTAGTTGGCC
>Ga0114993_10004265_pt1 | contig 14318 bp, 14 predicted proteins | sample ArcticOcean_MG_C_FD_87042 | JGI IMG/M metagenome (GOLD analysis project Ga0114993, IMG submission 87042) | Marine microbial communities from western Arctic Ocean - ArcticOcean_MG_CB2_150 | ecosystem: Environmental > Aquatic > Marine > Oceanic | place: Arctic Ocean: Canada Basin | collected...
CAAAACATTGCAACTGGTTTTTTTTTATCCAATTTTTTTAAATATTTTGGAAATTCTCTGAAATTATTTACTTTAGGATTAATTGCTTTTTTAAAACTACCAACTTCGTATTCAAACGGTTTTCTTGCATCCAAAACTAACGTATTTTTATTTTTGATAAGTTTATTCCATTTTGATGGAACTAAATGATTAGTTTTTTTAATTCTGGGCAAAATACTAAGCCCCATTGGAACTACTTCTTTTTTAATTTTAATCTTAGATCTATAAAAAGGTTGATATTTGCTTTTTGATAAATTTTCACTATCAAAACTAATAATTTGAAATAATCTTTTAATTTTCTTATTTATAAAAGAAACATCTTTTGATTTACCAGAAATACTTCCATTTAAACCTTCGTTTGAAATAATTAAAGTCCCCCTTATATTATGTTTAACAAAAGAATTTTGAAGAATAATTTTTTTTTTTTTTAAAAAATTAAGTTTTTTAAACTTATAAAATCCAAATACAAAAAACATTATAATTTTCTACAGACACTAAAACCATCACCAAGTGGAATTATTACTTGCTCAGTTTTTTTATCATTTTTAACATATTTATTAAAGTTTCTAATAATATTTGTTAGTTTATCATTATTACTTTCGTCGGCTACTTCACCATGCCATAAAACATTATCGATAATAATTAAGCCATTTTTTTTGACCAAATCAAATACCTCATCATAATAGTTTTGATAATTACTCTTGTCAGCATCTATGAAAATTATATCAAAGGTAAAACTCTCTTTCTTAAGCTCTTTTAAACTTTCCAAAGCTGGTTTGATTATTGTTTTAATTTTTTTATCTTGATTGGCTTTTTTAAAGAAATCTAAAGCTTTTTTATTAGTTTCTTTATTTTTATCCAAAGCTACAAGAGAGCCATCAACAGGAAGAGCTAATGACATCGATAAAGTGCTTAATCCAGTAAATGTTCCAATCTCAAGGATCTTTTTAGCTTTTGAAATTTTTGTTATTAATTCAAGAAAATAACATTGCGATACTGCAACTTGCATCTTTTTGATATCACCAAGAGTTTCGTTATAAGCAATGATTTCTTTTTGTACTGGATGAAGTTTTTTACTGTGATCTTCTATATAATTTTTAATCTTAGCACTTATTTCAAAATCACTACCCATTATTATTTTAGTTTTTGCTTAAGTATCTCGTTTGCTAGCTGAGGATTAGCTTTTCCATCAGAGGCTTTCATAACTTGACCAACAAAAAAACTAAATAATTTATCTTTACCTGACTTATATTGGGCAACTTTATCCTTATTATCAGAAATAATTTTATCTACTATTGCTTCGAGTTCTTTTGGATCACTCTTCTGTTGTAACCCTTTATTTTCAATAATTTTCTTAGGATCTTCGCCTGTTTCTTTCATGATTTCAAAAACTTCTTTCGCTGTTCTTCCTGAAATAACGCCTGAACTTATAGAGTCTATTAATTCAGCCATTTTATTGGCAGTAACAAGTGACTCAGAGATTGAAATATGTTTTTCATTTAAAGATGCAAAAAGGTCTCCCATGATCCAATTCTTTGCCAATTTTTTATCTGAAGTTTTTATGACTTCCTCAAAGTACTCTGAGATTTCTTTTTCAGAAACAAGTACATTAGCTTCGTAAGAAGTCAATGAATAATCTTTAATAAATCTATCCTTTTTTTGATCTGGTAGTTCTGGCAAACTTTTTTTTATTTTTTCAACTAAATCATTATGTAAATTTAAAGGTAGCAAATCTGGATCAGGAAAATATCGATAATCATGTGCGTCCTCTTTAGATCTCATAGACCTAGTTTCATTTTTTTTAGTATCAAATAGTCTTGTTTCTTGACTAATAGTTTTATTATCTTCTAATAAATCTATTTGTCTTCTTGCTTCATATTCAATTGCCATTTGCATAAATTTAATTGAATTAACATTTTTGATTTCACATCTAGTTCCAAAACCTTTGTCACCTACTTTCCTTACAGATACATTTACATCAGCTCTGAGTGATCCCTCTTGCATATTGCCATCACAAGTACCAAGATATCTCATTATAGACCTTAGTTTTTTAACATAGGCACTTACCTCATCTGGTGATCGTAAATCAGGTTTACTTACAATTTCCATGAGAGCAACACCAGATCTATTTAGATCTACATATGTATTTTCAGGGTCAAGATCATGAATGCTTTTCCCAGCATCTTGTTCTAAATGAAGTCTTTCAATTCTAACGTTTTTGGTTCCGTAGGGCATATCTAAAATAACCTCCCCTTCACCTACTATAGGATATTTATATTGTGATATTTGATATCCTTGTGGCAAGTCCGCATAAAAATAATTTTTTCTATCAAAAACAGAATGCATATTTATTTTTGCCTTTAAACCAAGTCCCGTTTTAACACTCTGGTCAATACAGAATTGATTTATAACAGGAAGCATTCCTGGGAAAGCAGAATCTACTAAACTTACTTGCGTATTTGGTTCCGCACCAAATTTTGTTGAAGATGATGAAAATAGCTTTGATTTAGAAAGAACTTGGGCGTGAACTTCCAAACCAATTATAACTTCCCATTTATTTTTTTCACCTTTAATAAAGTAATCAAATATTTTTTTATTCATGATTTCCACCATTCATTAATTTCTTTCTTAAAGTTTGCTCTTTTTTGAATTGCTAAAGCTAAATTTAGTATTGTTTGTTCATCAAAATTTTTACCAATAAGTTGCAATCCTAATGGTAATTTATTTTTATCATGACCAGCAGGAACAGAAATTGCAGGCAGACCAGCTAAATTAACTGGGACAGTGAAGACGTCATTTAAATACATAGATATAGGATCATTTTTTTTTTCACCCACTTTAAATGCTGAGCTAGGTGTTGATGGTGTTAAAACTGCATCTATATCTTTGAAAGCTTCATCGAAATCTTTTTTAATCAACTGTCGAACTTTTTGTGCTTTTGTATAATAGGCGTCATAATAACCTGATGATAAAACGTAGGTTCCGATTAATATTCTTCTTTTGACTTCATCGCCAAATCCTTCGGATCTAGTGTTTTCGTACATTTGAATTAAATTATTTCCCTTTGATCTATGTCCGTATTTAACTCCATCATATCTAGCTAAATTTGATGAAGCTTCAGCTGGAGCTACGATATAATACGCTGGCAGAGCATATTTGGTATGTGGTAAACTAATATCTTTTATTATGGCCCCTGCATCTTTTAGGAATTCGATACCTTTTTTCCATAATGAATCAATTTCATCTGGCATATTTTCTACTCTGTACTCTTTGGGTATTCCGATTTTTAAACCTTTTATTTTTTCAGTTAAATTTTTTTTATAGCTATCTACCTTAACATTTACAGAGGTAGAATCTTTGGGGTCATAACTCGACATTGCCTGTAATAGTAAAGCACAATCTTCAACATTTTGAGTCATTGGTCCAGCTTGATCTAATGAAGAAGCGAAAGCAACGATTCCCCATCTTGAACATCTTCCATAAGTAGGTTTAAGGCCTACTGTGCCAGTGAATGAAGCTGGCTGTCTAATAGATCCACCCGTATCAGTGCCTATAGTTGTGGGAGTAAGATTTGCTGCTAAAGCAGACGCAGAACCTCCAGATGATCCTCCAGGAATTAATTTGTCACCATATGGATTTATTACATTGCCAAAAAAACTTGTTTCATTGGAAGAACCCATAGCAAACTCATCGCAATTAAGTTTACCTAATAAAAAAGCACCTTCTTTCCATAAATTTGTAGTAACCGTAGATTCATAGGTTGGAATAAAATTATTTAACATTTTACTACCAGCTGTTGTTTTGACATCTTTCGTGCAAAATAAATCTTTAACAGCTATTGGAATGCCAGATAACAAACCTTCAAAATTTTTTTTTTTATCAAAATTTTTTGCATGAACTAATGCTTTATCAAAATTTGCAGTAATATAAGTATTTAATTTTTTACCCTTTTGTGAATTATTAATAAATGAGATTGTTATTTCTTCTGAGGTGAATTCTTTTTTCTTAATACCTTCTACTAAACTACATAGTGTTTTTTTTGTTAAATCGATCATTTTTACTCAATAACCTTTGGAACAACAAAAAACTCTTCATTTTTTTCAGGTGAGTTTTTGAGTATTTGATCTCTAATGTTTTCTTTTTTAACATCATCTTTTCTTGAAGCTAAAGAAGCATCAATAATAGATGTTAGAGGAACTATTTTTTCTGTATTCAATTCATTCAATTTTTCAATAAACTCAATGATTGAAGATAAATTTTTTGATAAACTATCTACTTTTTTATCATCTAGAGAAATTCTAGCTAATTTTGATATATGTTTTACTGTATCTTTATCTATTGACATTTGAGATTATTGACAAATAAGTTTGAAAATAGCATTTAATATGAGAACACACAATATACTCAGTATTGAGGAATTTAAAACTAATATAAGAAGAAATTCTAGATTATTAGGTATAGATCCTGGGAAAAAAAATGTTGGTATTGCTATATGTGATGAAAATCAAATAGTAGCTACGCCATTTAAAACTATAAGAAAAATCACATTTCAAAGTCTAGCAAATGAAATAGAGCAAATTATTAATGAAAACAAGATTATGGGGATAGTAGTAGGAAATCCTATTAATATGGATGGTTCTATAGGAAAATCTTCGCAATCTGCTTCCGACTTTTGCAATAGTTTATCCAAAAATATTACAATTCCTATCACAATGTGGGATGAACGTTTATCTAGCGAAGGTACCTTTAAAATTACTAAGGAATTAGGCGACAACACAAGCGCTAGAGTTAAAAACTTAGATATGAATGCTGCTGCTTTTATTCTTCAAGGTGCTATTGATTATTTATCTAATTAAGGGTTGCGTAGAAACCAATAAAGGCCTATAGAGTTTGTTTTAGTGGCTACAATTAAAAAATTAAAAGCTGTTAAATTTAATCAAAATCACCTGTTGGGTATTCAAGATCTTTCCTTTTCTGAGGTTTCACAAATATTGGAAGAAGCAAAAGCTTTTATAAAACTAAACAAAAGCTCTTCTAAAAAAATAGATTTGCTAAGAGGAAAAACACAAATTAATTTATTTTTTGAACCTTCTACACGTACACAAAGCTCTTTTGAGCTGGCAGGGAAAAGGCTTGGCGCAGATGTTATGTCGATGAACATAGTAAATTCTGCTATTAAAAAAGGAGAAACTTTGATTGATACTGCTATGACATTAAATGCGATGCATCCTGATATAATCGTAGTGAGACATCAAGATTCGGGAGCGCCAAATCTGTTATCACAAAAAGTAAATTGTGCGGTAATTAACGCAGGAGATGGAAGACGTGAGCATCCAACTCAAGCTTTATTAGATGCTCTTACAATTATTAACAGAAAAGGAAAAGTAGAAGGATTAAAAATTGCTATATGCGGAGATATATTACATTCAAGAGTTGCAAGATCAAATATATATTTAATGAACATGCTTGGTGCAGAAGTTAACGTTGTGGCTCCAAAAACATTGCTTCCTCATTCTATTGAACGGCTTGGAGTAAAAGCATTTACAGATATGAAAAAAGGTTTGAAAGATTGTGATATTGTTATGATGTTAAGATTGCAGAATGAAAGAATGCACGGTTCTTTCGTTCCATCTCCTAGAGAATATTATGAATACTTTGGTTTAACACCCGACAAATTAATTGCAGCAAAAAAAGATGCCCTAATAATGCACCCGGGGCCAATGAACAGAGGTGTTGAAATTGATACAAATTTAGCTGACGATATAAATAGAAGTTTAATAAGAGAACAGGTCGAACTAGGTGTTGCTGTAAGAATGGCTTGTTTAAAAATTTTTTGTAAGAAAAATTAATGAAAGAAAAATTAATGAAAGAAAAATACTTAATCAACGGAAGAATTATCGATCCTAAAAATAAAATTGATGAAATGGGAGGTTTAATTATAGATTCAAAAGGCTTAATTAAAGCAGTGGGAAAAGGAGTTTCTAATCAAAATTTACCTTCTGACGCAGAAAAAATTGATTTAAATCAAAGTATATTAATGCCAGGTATAGTTGACATGAGAGTATTTGTTGGTGAACCAGGATACGAATACAAAGAAAACTTTAGAACTTTAAGCAATGCAGCTTTATCTGGTGGTGTTACTTCTGTTGTTTCGATGCCTAATACAAACCCAGTAATAGATAATGTTTCAATGGTTGATTTCTTAAAAAGAAGAGGAAGAGATAAATCTAGGATAAATATATTTCCAGCCGCAAGTTTAACAAAAAATACAGATGGTAAACAAATGACAGAATTTGGTCTTCTTCAAAGAAAAGGAATTGTAGCTTTTACTGATGGAACTAAAACAGTTCAAGATCCTCAGTTAATGTCAAGAATAATGAGTTTTGCAAGTCAATCTCAATCTTTAATTATACAACATGCCGAGGATAATATTTTATCTAAAGGAGGGCTAATAAATGAGGGAGAAATATCCACTAGGTTAGGATTACAAGGAATTCCATCTGTTGCAGAAAAAATAATTGTAGAAAGAGATTTGTCTTTCTTGGAAGAATATTTTTGCAAATACCATGTTTCACAAATTTCATCAAAAAAAACTGTTTCTGTAATAAGAAAGGCAAAATCTGAAGGCAAAACCTTCACCGCAGGAGTTTCAATTAATAATTTGTCACTGAATGAAAATGATATTGGAGATTTTAAAACTTTTTTAAAACTCTCCCCCCCGCTTCGAACTGAGGAAGACCGCTTATCATTAGTTGAAGGAATTAATGATGGTGTTATAGATGTGATCGTTTCTGACCACAAGCCAGAAGATGAGGAATCTAAAAGATTAACATTCTCACAAGCCGCCACAGGTGCTAGTGGTATCGAAACTCTTTTGCCTTTATCTCTAGAACTTTTTCACAATAAATCTATAGATCTTATTAAATTAATTGCCGCCATGACTTCTAAGCCAGCACAAATACTTAATATAAACAAAGGCAATCTTGATAAAGGAAATGATGCTGATTTATGCATTGTTGATATTAACAAACCTTGGGTAGTTAACAAAAATGAACTGAATTCAAAATCCAAAAACACGCCAATAGAAGGTAGAAAATTACAGGGACAAGTCTTAAAAACATATGTTAAAGGAGAAATAGCTTTCAATAGAGCTGACTAAAATGGATTTATTAATAGTGATTTCCTATTCTTACTTAAGTGGATCTATTCCATTTGGATTAATTTTAGCAAAAGTTATCACAGGAAAAGATATAAGAAAAATTGGCTCAGGAAATATAGGTGCTACAAATGTATTTAGAACTGGAAGTAAAATTTTATCAATTTTAACTTTAATTTTAGACGCTCTAAAAGGTTTTTTTCCTGTGGTTATAACACAAAAGTTTTTTCCTGAATATTTTCAAATTTCATGTCTAATTGTTTTTTTAGGACATATTTTTCCATTATGGTTAAAATTTAAAGGCGGAAAAGGTGTTGCTACATACTTGGGAGTTTTATTTGCTTTATCTTACGAGTTAAGTATTTTATTTATTTTTACATGGATTGTTGTGCTATTAATTTTTAAGTTTTCATCAGTATCGTCTATTTTTTCTTCTCTAACAGTTTTTATAGTAACTTTCTTCAGAGAAAGTATTGGCAAAACTATTATTCAAGATTTTGATATTACATCTAATTTGAAAATTTTATTGTTTATTTTTTTTATTTTAATAGTTTTTACTCATCAAAAAAATATCTATAATCTCAAAAATAAAATGGAAAAAAAAATAAATATCTAGAATAAAGGCCGTTTTTTATACAAAAATTAATCTTCAATTTGACAAAACAAATTATTTTTGACACTAAAGTTTCTATAAACAAATAATGAATTTAGTAATTGTAGAAAGTCCAGCTAAAGCTAAAACAATAAATAAATACCTTGGAAAGGATTATTTAGTGCTGGCAAGCTATGGGCATATTAGAGACCTTCCTTCAAAAAATGGGTCAGTTGATCCTGAGGATGGATTCAAAATGATTTGGGAAGTCGATAGCTTCTCAAAAAAATATTTAAAAGAGATTACAGATGCTGCCAAGGATTCTTCAAAAATCATTCTTGCAACTGACCCCGATCGTGAAGGTGAAGCGATTGCATGGCACGTAAAAGAATATCTTAAAGAGAAAAAATTACTAAAAAACAAAAATGTTGAGAGAGTTGTTTTTAATGAAATTACTAAAAAGGCTGTTATTCATGGAATTGATAACCCAAGACAAATAGAACCTCTTCTAGTTGATGCTTACATGGCAAGGCGAGCTCTTGATTATCTTGTTGGATTCAATATTTCTCCAATTTTATGGACAAAACTTCCAGGCTCTAAATCAGCTGGAAGAGTTCAGTCTGTAGCACTTAAATTAATCACTGAGAGAGAACACGAAATAGAATTATTTAATCCAGAAGAGTATTGGAGTTTAAAAATTAAATTTAAAGATAATGATAATAATTCACTTATATCAAATATTTTTCAACTTAACGATAAAAAAATTGAAAAATTCTCCTTCAAGAATAAATCTGAAATAAATGAAGCTATTGAGAAAATTAAGAAAAAAACATATTCAATATCAGATATTTCAACAAAATTAGTCAACAGAAACCCTTCTGGTCCTTTTACCACATCAACTCTACAACAAGTATCTTCAGGAAGATTAGGCTTTGGTGCCTCTAGAACAATGCAAATAGCTCAAAGATTATATCAAGGTATAGAAATTGATGGAGAAACTATTGGATTGATTACCTATATGAGGACCGACGGAACAAACTTATCTAAAGATGCAATTATAACCTTTAGAGATTATATAAAGAAAGAATATGGAAACAAATACCTGCCAAATGATCCTTTAAATTATTCTGGCAAAAAAGCAAAAAATGCACAAGAAGCACATGAAGCTATTAGGCCAACAGATATAATAAGATCACCTTCTAGCATCAAAAAATACGTAAGTGCAGATCAATATAAACTTTATGACTTAATTTGGAGCAGAGCTTTATCATCACAAATGGAATCAGCTAAATTTGATAGAAATACTATTACAATTGTTTCTTCTGATAACAATGGAACAGTCTTTAAAGCAAGCGGATCTGTAATGAAATTTGATGGTTTTTTAAAGATTTTTAAAGATAACAAAAAAGATGATGATGAAAATATTTTGCCTGAAGTCAATAAAGGGCCAATTAATATAGAGGAAATTTTAGATCAACAACATTTCACACAACCTCCACCAAGATATTCGGAAGCCAGCTTAGTTAAAAAATTAGAAGAATTAGGTATTGGAAGACCATCAACATACGCAAGCATCATTTCAGTAATTTCTAATAGAGGTTATGCAGAAAGTATTAATAAAAAATTTCATCCTACTGATAGGGGCAAACTTATATCAGCTTTTTTAGAAAAACTATTTTCTAAATATGTGGATTATAATTTTACAGCAGGTTTAGAAGATCAATTAGATGATATAACTTCAGGCAAAGAAGGGTGGGTTAAAGTATTAGAAATGTTTTGGAAAGATTTTAATCAAAATGTTTCAGTTGTAAAAGAAAAAAGAACAAGAGAAGTTCTCGATTTGCTGAATGAGAGTTTAGGTAGCCTAATTTTTGAAAGAGATAAAGATGGTAAAATTAATAGAAAATGTAAATTATGTGAAAATGGATCTTTAAGTTTAAAGAATAGTTTTAGAGGTGGAGCATTTATAGGTTGTTCCAACTATCCAGATTGTAAATTTACTAGACCATTATCTAAAGTTAAGGCAGCGCAGCAGTCAAATCTTGCTGAACCTAAGTTAATTGGAAAACATGATAATGATAATGATATGTATTTAAAAAATGGAAGGTTTGGTCCATACATCCAGTATGAAATTATACCTGACTTAATAAACGAACCTGCAGAAAGAAAAAAAAAGAAAAAAAAGAAAAAAAAGAAAATTAAAAAAGAAAATAATAATCTAAAAAATGTTTCAATACCCAAAGGAATTTCAATCGAATCAGTAGATTTAAATAAAGCAAAGTTTTTGTGCTCACTACCTAAAAGTTTAGGAATAAATCCTGAAAATCAAAAAGAAATTTTTTTAAACTCTGGAAGATTTGGTCCTTATTTAAAATGTGAAAATAAGTCTGCTCGCATCGAAAACGTTGAAGAGCTTTTTTCTATTGGGTTAAATAGAGCTATTACATTAATTGCTGAAGCTAAACCAGGAAGAATGTCTTCTTCAGTAATAAAGGATCTTGGGGAACACCCTGAAGACAAAAAGCCTGTTAGGGTAATGAAGGGACAATATGGTCCATATATAAAGTACAAATCATTAAATGCTACGATTCCAGAGGAAAAAGATCCTCTTGAATTAAGTATGGATGATGCTTTAATATTAATAGAAAAAAGAAAAGAATATGATAAAAATAAAAAAAAGGGAAAAAGAAAATGAGAATAATTAAAATATTTTTTGTAACTACTTTGTTGTCATTGTTTACTACAAGCAGTTTTTCTGAAACAAGAGATTGTTCTATGTTTGATAACAGCACTTTAATGGGTACATATGATAAATGGAGATGTGAAAAGGGTAAAGAACCAAGAAAGAAATTAAACCTTGGAGAAAAGTTAAAGAAACTTAATCCGTTGAGTAAAAATTGAGTATAGAAAATAATTTAAAGGAACTTAAAATAGATATTCCGGATGCACCAACACCTGTGGGCTCATATGTAGCTTTTAAAATTATTGATAAGTTTCTTTATATATCTGGTCAGTTGCCTATCGGTCAAAATGGAGAAATGATAAAAGGAAAAATTGGTCAAGACTTGAGCTTAGAAGATGGGCAAAAAGCCGCAAAATATTGTGTTATAAATATATTATCTCAAGTAAAAAAAAGTTTAGATGGTGATTTAGAGAAAGTAAAGAATTGTATTAAAATAACGGGTTTTGTAAATTCTACTAATGATTTCACGGATCAACCTAAAGTAATAAATCCAGCCTCAGAAATTTTGACCAAAGTTTTTGGTGAAAAAGGTAAACATACTCGAGCAGCTGTTAGTACAAATTCTCTACCATTAGGTGTTGCTGTAGAAATTGACGCCATATTTGAGATTAATTAATATTTGGTCTACCTACAGAATAATATTTTATTTTTTTATTAAGCATTTCATTAAAGTTATAAAGATTTCTTAAATCGAATAACTTAAAGTTTTTCTTTTTTACCAATTTTTTGAAATCCAAAGATTTAAATTCATCCCATTCAGTATGTAATATCAATAAATCTGCATTTTTACAGATATCTTTTACATTGATATTAAATTTACAATCTTTTAAACTTTTAAATTCATTTTTTTCACCTGTGGGATCATAATATTCAACTTTAGCACCTTTTTTTAAAACAAAAGGAATCATTTTTAAACTAGTAGAATCCCTCATGTCATCAGTGTTTGGTTTAAAAGTTACACCCAAAAAAATAATCTTTTTATTTTTTAAATTCTTTCCCATTATTTTTTCAATTCTTTTTGTGTGCAAACTTATTCTATTATAATTTGATTTGATTACAGTTTTAACAACAGACAGATCAACATCAAATTTATCCCCTGTTGAAACTAAACCTTTTGTATCTTTTGGAAAACAAGAACCTCCATAAGCGGGGCCAGCTCGAAGAAATCTACTTCCTATTCTAACATCACTACCCATCCCTAAAGAAACATCTTCAATATTAATATTGGATTTTTCACATAAATTAGCCAATTCATTTATAAAAGTGATTTTTGTAGCTAAAAATGCATTAGATGCATATTTAATAAGTTCAGCTCCTCGTCTAGTGGTTGTGAAGAATTTAGCTCCCTTATTGATTAATGGTTGATAAAGAATTTTCATTGTTTTAAATATTTTATTATTGCTTGCTCCAATAACTATTCTATCCGGAAATCTAAAATCTCTTAGAGCTTCACCTTCACGCAAGAATTCTGGGTTTGAAACAATTTCTATATTTTTTCTTTTAAATTTCTTTAATATTTTTTCTATCTCGTCACCAGTTCCGACTGGTACCGTAGATTTAGTAACTATAATTTTTTTCTTTTTTGTAACTTTGGAAATCGCCTTGATAGCAGAATATACATATGTCAAATCTACAGATTGGGAACCTTTTCTTTTAGGTGTACCAACGCATATAAAAATAATATCTGAATTATTAACGGCACTGGATAAGCTGGTAGTAAATATTAATCTTCCTGATTCATGATTGTTTTGAATAATTTCATCTAAACCTGGTTCAAAAATTGTTGAAATACCAGAATTTAAATTATTAATTTTATTTTTATCCTTGTCAACGCAGTATACTTTGTTACCAATGTCAGCAAAACACGTACCAGTAACTAAACCAACATAACCAGTTCCTATCATACAAATTTTCATAATTTATTTATTTTTTGATATTTCAAGACCTGAATTAATAAAACCATTTAAAGTGCCACAATCTAAATATTTTCCTTTAAAAATATTACCATAAAATTTCTCTTTTTTATAAATAAGATTCCTAATCGCATCAGTAATATGTATTTCTCCTCCGTGACCTGGTTTTAGATTTTTAATTTCACTCATTATTTTTTTAGGTAATATATATCTACCAATAATAGCATAATTTGAAGGAGCAGATTTAATTTTTGGTTTTTCAACTACATCAGTAATTTGAAAGGAATTTTTAAATTTATTTTTTATAGATAAAATTCCCCATCTTGAGACAGTTTTTTTTTTAACTATTTTTGTTGCAATGATAGATCCCTTTGTTTTTTTATGTAATTTAATCATTTCTTTTGAGCAATTTTCTTTAATTATTAAATCGTCAGGCAATAACATTAAAAAATATTTACTTTTTATAAGATTTTTACACTTTAAAACTGCATCACCAGTACCCTTTGGAGAATTTTGATAAACAAATTTAATGATTTTTTTATACTTTTTAATTTTATTATATTCAAAAAGTAATCTTTTATCTTTTTTTTTCTTTTTAATTATTCTTTTAAAAAAAACGTCATTATAAAAATATTTTTTAATACCTTTTTTTTTTTTTGATATTATAAAAATAAATTCTTTGATACCAGCTTCGACGCATTCTTCTAAAATATATTCGAGGCCTGGTTTACCATTTATGGGTAATAATTCTTTTGGAAAGACGCTTGTAAGTGGCAATAATCTTGTTCCTAATCCAGCTAAAGGAATAATAGCCTGTTTAATCATTGCTTTCTTTTACATATAATAGTTGAAATTTACAAATGAAAACAATTACTAGCAAAAAAAAGCTTATAAAAATTATAAATAATGAAAAAAGTTTAGGGTTTGTTCCTACTATGGGAGCAATACACAAGGGGCATTTATCTCTAATAAAAGCTTCAAAAAAAGTGTGCAAGCGTACAATTGTATCAATATTTATAAATAAACCACAATTTAATATTAAAAAAGACTTTGAAAAATACCCAAAGTCTATAATAAAAGACACGTCAATTTTAAAAAAAAATAAAATTGACTACTTGTTTGTGCCAAAGATGAAACAAATGTATCCAAATGGAATAAATAAAAAAATTAAAATTATTTCTTTTGCAAAAAAATTATGTGGTAAATTTAGACCTGGTCACTTTGAGGCAATAGTCGATATCGTAGACAGATTTATTAAAATTATTAAACCTGAGAAAATATTTCTTGGTGAAAAGGATATGCAACAGTTAAAGATTCTTAAAAGTTTTGTAAAAGACAAATATCCTAAAATCGAGATTGTTGGATGTAAAACTATTAGGGAAAAGAATGGTATCGCTTTATCTTCTAGAAACTCTTTGCTCTCTAGCAAAGAATTAATTATTGCATCAAATATTTATAAATTTTTAAAAATAAATAAAAATAATATTATTAATAAAAAAATAAAAACTAAATATCTAAATAGAATAATTTTAAATTATGGTGTTAAAAAAATAGATTATGTTAAAATTCTTGATGTAAATAAAATTTCAAAACCATATATAAAAAAAAAACAATATCGTATTTTTCTTGCTTATTATCTTAGGACAACTAGACTAATAGATAATATTTAGCCATAAAAAAAATAAGAGCCCAAACCTAAAAAAGACAAAAATCCAATAACATCAGTTATTGTTGTTACAAAAACACTTGAGGCTATTGCTGGATCAATGTTTATTTTCTTAAGAGCAACGGGGACTAATATTCCAAATAATCCTGCTACAATCATATTTAACACCATAGATACAGCTATTAAAAATGATAAATTAATTTCTTTAA
>Ga0114993_10004268_pt1 | contig 14315 bp, 10 predicted proteins | sample ArcticOcean_MG_C_FD_87042 | JGI IMG/M metagenome (GOLD analysis project Ga0114993, IMG submission 87042) | Marine microbial communities from western Arctic Ocean - ArcticOcean_MG_CB2_150 | ecosystem: Environmental > Aquatic > Marine > Oceanic | place: Arctic Ocean: Canada Basin | collected...
CAGATGTCGACCGAGTCGCAGCTTCCATCGCCATCCGAGTCATTCAGAGCATCGAGCGGACAGGGGTCGACATCGGCGCACAGGCCGTCTCCATCGAGGTCGTTATCGGCATCGAGCGGGCAGGCGTCGACGTCGCCGCAGATTCCATCTCCATCGAGATCGTTGTCGGCGTCGAGCGGGCAAGCATCCACGTCACCGCAAATGCCGTCACCATCCAGATCGTTGTTAGAATCGAGCGGGCAAGAATCGACATCGGCACATATTCCGTCACCATCGAGGTCGTTGTCCGGGTCGAGCGGGCAGGCATCCACATCACCACAGAGCCCGTCTCCATCGAGATCATTATCTGCATCGAGTGGACAAGAATCGACATCACCGCAGATGCCATCTCCATCGAGATCGTTGTCGGCGTCGAGTGGACAAGCATCCACATCCCCACAGAGTCCGTCTCCGTCGAGATCGTTGTCGGCATCTAGAGGGCAGCTATCGCAGAAATCTGCGGTGCCATCGAGATCGCTATCGACTCCATCGTCTCCACCGGAACAAAGGTCCACGGAATCACAAACACCGTCACCGTCGCTATCGCCTCCCGCATCGAGGGGGCATGCATCACAGAAATCGGGGATTCCGTCGAGATCGGTATCGATGGAGTCGTCTCCTCCCGGACAGCTATCGACCGAATCGCAACTCCCATCGCCATCGGAGTCATTCAGCGCATCGATAGGACACGGATCGACATCGGCACACAATCCGTCTCCATCGATGTCATTGTCTGCATCAAGTGGACAACCATCCACGTCACCACAGATGCCATCTCCATCGATGTCGTTGTCGGCATCGAGCGGGCAACTGTCGACGTTCGCGCAGAGCCCGTCTCCATCCTGGTCATTGAACCCGTCCAGCGGACAGGGGTCGACATCTGCACAAAGGCCATCACCGTCGATATCATTGGCGGGATCGAGCGGGCAGATGTCCGAGTTCTCACAGATTCCGTCCCCATCTGCATCGTTCTCCAGATCGAGCGGACACGGGTCGACATCCGCACAAAGGCCATCACCGTCGATATCATTGGCCCCATCTAGTGGGCAAGGGTCAACATCGGCGCAAAGCCCATCTCCATCGATATCATTGTTGGAATCGAGTGGACACGCATCGACACTTTCACAAAGGCCATCCCCATCTGCATCGTTGGCAGAGTCCACCGGACAGGGATCTACATCTCCACAAAGAGAATCGCCATCCACATCATTATCGGGATCGAGAGGACAGGGGTCGCAGAAGTCCGCGGCCCCGTCGAAGTCACTATCAATACCATCATCCCCACCCGGGCACTGATCTTGTCCATCACAAACTCCGTCGCCATCGCTATCGTCGAGAGGGTCCAGGGGACAAGGATCCAGATTCCCACATACTCCATCGCCATCGATGTCGTTGTCGGGATCGAGCGGGCAGCTGTCTACGTTGCCGCATAATCCATCACCATCCTGATCGTTATTGGCGTCGAGCGGACAAGGATCGACATTCGCACAAAGACCGTCGCCGTCGGAGTCGTTGGCCGAATCAAAAGGACAGACATCACAAAAGTCGGGCACACCATCCACATCGGCATCGAGGGCATCGTTGCCGCCCGGGCATTGATCCTGGCCGTCGCAGACACCATCACCATCGCTATCATCGAGCGCGTCAAAGGGACAAGGGTCCAGGTCTCCACAGACTCCGTCGCCATCGATGTCGTTGTCGGGATCCAGTGGACAAATGTCTACATTGCCACAGAGGCCGTCACCGTCCTGATCATTCGCTGCGTCGAGCGGGCAGGGATCCACGTCTGCACAGAGACCATCCCCATCCTGGTCATTGGCTCCATCGAGCGGACAGGGATCAAGATTTGCGCAGAGGCCATCTCCATCCTGGTCATTGGCCCCATCGAGTGGACAGATATCACAGAAATCTGGGATCGCATCGCCATCGCTGTCGATGGAATCATTTCCACCAGCACAGATGTCTTCGCTATCACAAGTGCCATCTCCATCACTGTCATCGAGTGGGTCGTTAGGGCATGCGTCACAAAAGTCCGGTGTACCATCCAGGTCGCTATCGATGAAATCATTGCCACCAACGCACACATCCTGGCTATCACATACACCATCTCCATCGCTGTCATTATTCACATCGACAGGGCAAGGGTCGCATACATTGATGACGCCGTCGCCATCGCCGTCCGGCTCGCAAGCGTCATGAATACCATTGTTGTTGCAGTCGTTGAGTGCGGCAGAGCAATCATCGGGCACGCCGTCCAGGTCACAGTCGGTACTGGTTCCATTTGCGATATCTGTATCGTCGGGTATTCCGTTTGCGTTGCAGTCCGGAGCATTGTTAGTGACGGTAATCGACCCGCTCACTCCGGCAAAGTTGGTCGGAGAATTGACACTGGCAATGCCGTCTCTGTTGATCGAAAGGATGCCGTTCGTGGGTAAGGAGCTGAACAAAACCTCATCCCCCCCGGAGTAGATCACAGCATCGCCGGTCACAAGGAGGAATCCGGACGGCATGATGTAGTCGGGTGCCGGAGCTCCAGGAAGGGCGGCATAGGCTGCAGTCCCCACCAGCAGTCTTTTGTTCGCCGTCAAACTGCTCGGTAAATCTGAAGTAAAATTGAAGGTCTGACCGGCATTATTTTGTAAATTTTCGCCATTCATAAATTGTTCGTCATCTGTGTCGTTTATGAACTCCACAAACTGCACCGTTCCATCTGCGCTGGAGAACACCTCTGAAATCAGCCAGGCATGAGCATCTGCCTGGAGGACTGCCGGAGCAAGAAATGCCAGCCAAACTGAAGCGGCGACTACCCTGATCAGGGTAGGGAATACCTGCATATACAGTGGAGTACCCATCATGGAATTCCCTAACGTTTTGAATTCAATAAAGAGAGTAGGAACAGACAACAAACAAATTTGTTGCTGAACACTCTGGAAGTTACGTTGTGTGACTGCACCCTCGAATCGAATAGAGAGTTCAGTACTCCAAGACTCCCTGTTTCGACGCTTGAAGTCAACAATCGGCCTTCAAGCGAGTCACCTCCGTCACTATTGTCATATTGATAATCGCAAGTCTTGTTTCCGGGTACGCTTTCGCCAGTCACTGGCCACTGGAATGAGTTCCTTTACGGGGCGTATTGATCCAACTCATCGACCGGGATAACCTCGTCGCTCGCGGCCAGTTTTCATGTGGAAGAAGGGTTCGATGATCCATGCGGCGCAATGGAATGGTGATCCAGACGGGCTTCTGATACTGGAGCTCAAAGATGAAAGTATCGAAATCGATCGTCCCGGAGATCTGGTCTCTCGATTGATGAATGAGGAGTGTGAATCGCAGCTCCAGGCTGCGGTGTTGATGTACGGCTACTGCCTCGCGACTCAAGGAATGAAGCTTCCCCATCTGGTCCGATCGGTTCTTCGAAAAACCAGTCCCTTTATCCGAAGCGTTTCGATGGACTCGATGCCCCTCTATCGAGCCGTGGAGCACTTCGACAAGTTTATTGGAGACTGCCCCGAAGAAGGTTCCGATTTGCGAGGTCTGATCCTTGAAGAAGTGAACCGCTACCACCAGGAGAGCATTTCCGGGAGTTCCGCTTGAGTTTAGAAGCGTTGCTTGCCCCGATGGCCGCCACTTCTCTTACAGAACACCCCTCGACACGGCCCTCTTTCCAGGTTGCGATGTGGTCATGACACAGGAAAAAGAACCCACCAATAATCCAACCGATCATGACCCCGTGAAGGTTCCGTCTGCTGCGCCAAGCGCCCGACCAGAGAATCGATCCGGGGGCCTTTCCACGCGCCGTGCCGCCACTCTATTCCTCGCCCTCTTCTCGGTGATCTTACTGACCGATCTCTGGTCAAAAACGGCCGCCTTTGAATATCTCGGAAGCGTAGTTCATTACAATTCAGATGGCCTTCCCTATCTGCTTCAGACTGCGATCCGTGAGGTCTTCCCGGGATTTGGACTGGAAGCATCGCTGAATCTTGGAGCCTTTAACGGCTGGTTTTCAGGAATGACCACCCTGCTGATCAGCATCTCTGCTCTCTCTGTGCCGCTCTGTTTCGGTGTGGCTCTTCGTATGAAACCTCGTGCTCCTTGGATGGTAGCCTCGCTCGCCTTGATCGGTTCCGGGGCTGCAGGAAACCTCTACGATCGATCCGTCATCGGTGGGGTCAGGGATTTCATCCGTTGGTCGATTCACCTCGGGGAAACGGAATACGTCTGGCCCAATTTCAACATTGCCGACAGCGCCATCGTTTGCGGAGTCGCCATCATCTTGATTCGAGAACTGATCCTGATGAAAAGCGCCGGAAATACCAGTTCCAGATGAACCACAGTAATGGAACGACGATGACCAACCATCTCGTTCCGGCTGGCATCTCCCATGACTTTTCAGCCCACCAGCCATCGAGAACTCGATACTGAAACAGTACTGTCGTGCAGAGCAGAATCGATGCACCCGAGCGCTCCATCACTGCCGGCGCCAGCAACCACAGCAAATACCAAGGGTGCAGAGTGGGAGTCAAGACGACGAAGGCGAGGCTCACTACGAGAAACCCACGCCACGGTTCCATATTTCTGCAATACCAGGAGACTGCCAACCAAGCCGCCAGGAACGCCAACCGCAGATATTGAGAGGCGCGATCATGGCGGTTTTCTGGATCGATACCGATCAAAAATCCGACGGGCCTGAAAAGGATGTCTCCAGAATACCAGCCGGCGGAGAACTCCCGGAGCCCTTCGGTCATCTGTGAAAGATTACTCTCCAGATAGGGGAGTACACTCAGGATTCCGACCAGCAGCAACAACCAGCCTCGTCGACCACCGGCCTTCATCAAGAACAACGGGATCCACCCCAGTGGCAAGATCTTGGTGGCGATGGCGGCCCCTAACATCACCAGCGCGCGCGATCCTCTTCGTGCATCGAGCCAATAAAACGCAATGACGGTCAGCAGCACTGCCAGCACCTCGACATGCGCGCCCACGGCGCACTCGAGAATCGGCAGTGGGTGCCACCACCACAGCACCGCTTCGCGAGGATCACGACCACGGCGACGAAGTGCCAGGGCCAGGACTGCGCCAACGGAGAGGTCTAGCAGCGTAGTGAAAATTCTCCACCCTGTTTCCCCGAGAGCCGCGAAACGAAAGCTCAGTTGGCTCATCGGTGGGTAAATCGTGCGAATCGATGGATGGTTTACACTCGACCTGACTTCGATCCAGTATGGATCGGAAGCTACCGGATCGAGCAGCGGATCGGCGGGTGGGGCGAGATAGGGATTAATCCCCGATCTTTGCACCTCTCCATCCCAGAGATAGCGCCACAAGTCATCACTGAGGAATGGATCCACCGACAGCAACAAGACTCGAACTACCAGTGCCGACACCACGATTCCACCCATGGTGATACGAGGAGAGCTCAATCGAGGAGCTAACCGGTACACGACCACAGCCGGAAGTAACAGCACCAACGCCCCCAAGATCGAAGGAAGCACCGATACGGAGCCATCCAGTCCTGGCGCAATTGAAACCCAGATCATCCAGCCACACAGAAACAATATGGCGGTCAGCCAGAACGAGATGGCGACAGAAAAGCGACTCACTCTCGACCCGGATCGATGATCAAGGTTCCCGCCGTGTCTCGATGAAGCGAAGCACCTTCCGGCAACCATAGTGTTGTGGTGCTAGAGATGACCAGCGCCAAGGAACCGCCGAACCACATGAATCCATCACCTTCAACATCGCTAGGGTCACTCCAGTGGCCAGTGTTTCGTGGTAACCCTGCATCACCGGAGTCAAAACGGCTCCAGCACTGGCGGTGGTAAACCGTTCCCGCTGACCAAATCGTCGCAAGAGTATGCTCTTCCTCACCTACAACATCTTCGATCAGGGACAGAGGGAAGATGCGCAATCCAGGGTTCCAACGGTGGGGTCGACGCCACAAGAACCAGTGGGTTCAGGGATCGAGTTTCCTGAACCAAACAAAGCCTGCAACAAGGCTATAGCATCGGCAATATCGAGCGCATCATCGTCATTGGTATCACCCGACAACTGACAATTAAGGATTCCATTTGAGAAGAGGAACTGCAAGGTCGTCACTGCATCAGCAATATCGACCTGCCCATCGTCGCTCGCATCTCCCCTGATAAAATTCACACCCACAACACAAGCCGGCACCTCAGGAAGCGAAGCTGGATCTGCGGTCCATATCAGTCCCAACTCTTCTGCATCTAGACAATCGACATCTCCATCAGCATCGAAATCGAAGTAAAACCCCCCGGCATTGGCAAACAACGGTAAACCGGTCCCTGGGCCCGCCCCGGTAAAGTGCTCCTCAAAACAGATATAATCGTCAAAATCCACATCGCCATCCCCATCCGGATCCGCCGGTGCGGGATATGTCTCGATAGGTGCGCCAGGTGTGAGATCTAAACCCGCCAGATAAGGATGCCCGAGGGCAAATCTCTGTGTTCGGAAGAGCAAATTTCCGGCCGGGATCGGGGTACCTTGAGTACCAGGAACCCCTCCAAGCAACGGAACTTCATAACTCCAGACGGTCTGCCCGGCGGGTGTCACTTCGAACAATAGTCCCGTCGGCCCATTACAGATGAGGGTGTTCCCATTCTCCAATCGGCGACCACTACTGATGAAATTAGCAAAAAAGTTGGTGGGCTCCGGGTCGCTATAGCTCCAGAGCGGAGCCGCAGGGCCATAAACGGAACCGAGCGACAGTTCATATCCCCCCGCAGCATCCACTGGAGTTTCTATCTCGAGGACGTCTGTAAAATCGGGGACAGGTCGACCAACGCCGTTATTGAAGATGGTGATGTTTCCTTCTCCGGGGAAACCCACGGGGATCCACTCCACACAGTGCTGGCCAAACAACTGCCGATCGGCTGAAGTTCCGCGGTCATAGTTTTGCGGATTTCCCCAACGATAGAGTAAATCTCCACCTTTACCCTGAACACCTCCGTCATGTCCGGCGGATTCGGAACTTGTCGTACTGTGGTCAATCACCCAGATTTCATGGATAGCCCGGAGACTGATCACAACCTGATCCAATTCCGCACTGTAATCGATCGAATTGCCATGGAGCCAATCAGCACTCAACGAGTTTATCGGATTGATGTTGATCAACTCGGGATGATCTGCCACAACACCGAAATTGGGTAAAAACGGATCAAAGTCCTGGATCAGATGGTCCCAGGCATGCCATTCCCAGACGATCTCACCCGAGTTCGGGCCGGTCTGCGCGACCTCCACAATATGCTCGGGCCAGAGCTGGTCGGCAGTCAACAATGCAGGGTCCCGGCCCTGGGCAATCGCTTCGGCAAAGCTCTTCATCTCCCATGCCAGGATCAGCACATTGCCAGAAGGCAACATCGCGACGTCGTGGTGTTGCTGGACCGTGAGGGAAGAATACTGATACTCCCACAGCACCGTACTATTCCAATCCAACACCTGAAACAATCCGCCCCACCCACCAGCATTCATATCTTGTGGAGTGCTGAGAACTTTCCCACAGCGAAGAAGACGTCCCCCATCCAGCAAATAAACCGCAGCCCCAGGATCATAGTCGCTCTGCCAGGTGTGGATAGTCCGCCCCGCATTGTCGATCAGATAAGTCACCCCATGACCAAAAGGTGCAGCCAGTGTATAACCCTCCATCGAAGCGGGGGTACCACCCAACCAACCAATCACAGGATCCGCCGCCCAACTTGCAGTGGAGATCGATACAGATACGAGCACCAGACAAATCGAGAGCGTTCGGACAACGTGGATTCTCTTCATCAAGTGACTCTCTTTCTTTCCACGACAGTCCTGAAATAACTCAATGCGGCGAAGTTGATATTGTCTCATCTCAAATCTAATATACACATGGCTAAATGTGAAACCGCGCGGGATGAGCAGTGTCTACCAACCCAATCCTCGCTTTCCAGGCGCCCAACTAATGGTCTTCAATTACAGGTGTTGTACTCCTGTCAGCCAGAACGAGATGGCGACAGGAAAGCGACTCACTCTCGACCCGGATCGATGATCAAGGTTCCCGCCGTGTCTCGATGAAGCGAAGCACCTTCCGGCAACCATAGTGTTGTGGTGCTAGAGATGACCAGCGCTGGACCTGATATCGGCTGGCCTACAACGATCGATCCATGGTAAATCTGTTGAACCTGTTGCTGGCGCCCCGAAGCATCCAGGACCACCCGACGCGAAGATGGGGCCCCCTCGAGTTCTGCTGGAATCGACGAGATTCCCGAAGGGGGGAGAGTGGCCGCCACCCGGACCGCGACCGCCTCGACCTGGCGATCCAGCATCTGGTAACCAAATCGTTGCTGATAGAGTTCTCGAAACTCTCGCTCGGGATCATCTCCAGGATGAAACTCCAGATCGTGAGATTGCCCCTGATGGCGCCCACGTAGGGTGGTCTCGATGGTCGCTGCCTCTCCATCTCCGCCGCAACTGGAAATCAGCTGTCGTGCTTGCTGAGCCAGTTGCTTTTCGATCCGGGGGAACTCCCTGGCGAAAGAGGAATTGAACGGCCGCAGGATCACCTGCTCCAGCTCCTCGCTCCAGGGCGCCTCGAGCATCCCGATGGCGCTGAGGGCCCCTGCCGCGGCAGGCAAGCGGATCTCTCCCACTCCACAACTGCGAGCCAGCGCCACCGCATGGAGTCCACCCGCACCTCCAAAACACACCATCGACATCCCTCGTGGATCGACTCCGCGCTCCTGGCTCACCCTTCTCAACGCTCGTTCCATCTCCGCATTCACCACATCGAGAATGCCCACGGCGGCGGCCTCGACGGTGAGCCCCAGACGGGTTGCGATGCTGCTCACCGCTCCTTGTGCCGCGGCTCGATCCAGAGAGAGAGTGCCTCCCAGCTTCAGATCCGCTGGTAGGCGTCCCAGAACCACATTGGCATCGGTAACGGTGGCGCCTGTTCCTCCCCGGCGATAAGCCGCCGGTCCTGGATCGGAACCCGCACTCCGTGGTCCCACCCTCAGTGCGCCACCGGCATCGATCCAGGCCAGCGACCCGCCACCTGCGCCGACTGTATGCACCTCAAGGAGTGGGATCGCCAGTGGTATCCCCCCGACGCTGAATCGGTGATTCCGCGCGGCACCACACCCCGCTTCAACCAGAGCCACATCGGTGCTGGTCCCGCCCATGTCAAAGGAGAGTGCTGTGGTCTCGCCCCCTCGTGTCGCCGCAGCGATCACTCCACCTGCGGGTCCGGAGAGAACTGTCCTTACAGCCCGACGGGAGAGTCGTTGCCAGGGAACCGCCGAACCACATGAATCCATCACCTTCAACATCGCAGGGGTCACTCCAGTGGCCAGTGTTTCGAGGTAACCCTGCATCACCGGAGTCAAAACGGCTCCGGCGCTGGCGGTAGTAAACCGTTCCCACTCTCTCGGCTCCGCGGCCACTTCGCCCGACAGGATCACCGGGAGGCCGGTACGGGCCAGATGGTCCGAGATTTGTCTCTCATGGTCCAGGTTCTCCGTACTGTGCAGAAGCCCCACGGCAACCGCCTCGTAGGCGCCATCACGAATCCAGCCAAGCAGGCGGTCCAGCTCGCCTTCATCGAGATCTGCAATAACCTCGCCGCCAGCAGCGATCCTTCCCGAAACACCAATACGATCTTCCCGCGGAATCAATGCCGAAACCGGTGCCGGTTGAAGGTCATAAAGATCAGGTCTGTTCTGGCGCCCGATATCGAGTAGATCTTCAAAGCCGCTCTGGGTCACAAATGCAGCCCTGGCGAACTGTCGCTCGAGCAAAGCATTGGTCGCCACGGTCGATCCGTGAACCACCTCATCCGGAGAAAACTCTCGCAAGACCCGTAAGATCGCCCGGGCAGGATCAGACGGCGTCGATGGCACCTTGATCACCTCGACACCATCACCAGAATCGATGATGAAATCGGTAAAGGTTCCGCCACTATCGACACCGATTCGCAACTTGTTCACCCGCCCTTGCAACAAACATGCTCCCCCGGCAAAATGGACGGGGAAAGAGAATCTGTGACATCACCCACGACGAAATACCCAATCCTGTCCTCTGGCTGCCATCATTGTGCATCGACTAGCCAGTCGATGCTTGCGATGCTCCTGTTGCTAACCGCTGCACTGCTGGTCACCGTCGGTGGTTGCCAGAATCCCCCTGCTCGTATCCACGCTCCGGAGTCCTCCGTTGCGCCAGAGGCAAGAAAACAATGGGATCTGGCCCGAACTGCCTGGCTACTCGATGATGTGGCGGCAGCACAATCCGCCTTCTCACGCTTCGCTGAATCGAACCCACAGGATCCACGCAGTGGCGAAGCCCTCCTGACAGCGGGGATCTGCGCCCAACGGAGGGGTCGAAAAGAGGAAGCGGATGGCTTGTTGAGGGAGGCCCAATCACGTGGAGGTGCAGTCGCCGCTCGGGCGCTACTTCAACGTGGATACCTGTTGCTTTCCGAACAGCCGGAACGCGCCGTTTCATGTTTCGCAAAGGCCGCGGAGAAGGCTCTCGACCCGGAAACCCGGGCCGAAGGTTGGTTGCAGCATGGCCAAGCTCTGCAAAAATCAGGACGGTTTAAACAGGCTGTCCTTCCTCTGAATCACTGCGCAGACCAGCAAGCCGCTCCCGGGTTGGCCGCTCGCGCAAGACTATTGCTCCAGCTCGACCCCTGGTTCACCGTACAGGTCGGCGCGTTTCTCGATCGCTCCAACGCACAACGGCAACTTCGAAGACTGGAGAGTGCTGGGCTGCCGGCTGAACACCGGATGCCGGGCCGGCGCGGATCCCCACTCCATCACGTGTTATCTGGAAGATTTGACCGAAGAGATGCTGCAGTCCGACACTCGACGCGGATCAAGCAAATACTGGGAACCGAAGATGTGAAGGTAATCCCCTAGATGAACCAGCCACACCCCTCCAGCGGATTTGCTTTTATCGTACTTCTGCTACTGATCTTGTTGTCCGTTGCCGGGTTTCTATTCTTCAAGATGGCAGCTCCTGTCCCCACCCTCCCTTTGACGCCCCCCCCTGGTTCCCTCACCATTCAATCCAGACCCACTCCAGCCCAAACCGCAGTAGTGCCGGGGAAGCCTCGATCGCTTTGGGCTGGATTCATCACGGATGCCCTGGGAAAACCGATCGCTGGAGCTTCGGTGTCCCACCTGAGAAACGACCCGTCACCCGCCTCGACTCTCTCCGACGACAACGGCCACTTCAGGCTGATCCTCATCACAGGCACCGCTCCTCAGGTTTCCATCGAGGCGCAAGGGTACTTCCAGGTTCAAGTGTTGTTGAGTTCCGATTCCAGTGCGACCTACACCCTGTTTCGCGGTGGCGTGCTCGAGGGAACCGTACTGGGGCACAAGTTCTACCTCACCACCGAAGAACCTCCTGAGCCGGCTCCCATCGCTGGTGCAATGGTCGAGGTCGCCGCTTCATCGGGCTGGTCCATTTCAATCACTGCGGATGAACGGGGAAAGTACAGGGTCACCACTCCGCCGGGCAAATTGGTCGTCAGCGCCAGATCCGATGACCATGCCGATGTCCGCTTTGACAATCTCGAGGTGGGCCGAGATGAGGTTCTCTCGAGGGATCTGATCCTGCCGGCTGGAGTGATCCTCGATGCATTTATCATGAGCAAGGATCAACCGCTCGTCGATGCTCGCGTTCGCGTCTATAACGACGCACTCGATCATGCCGATGAGCGTTCCGGAGTGGGGGGCAAGACACGCCTCTTCGGGCTCGCCTCCGGGCTCGCAGCAGTCCATGTAGTCCACCCCGGCTACCAGGAACAGTCCTTCGACATCATCGTTCCGAATGACCGCCTCGGCGTACGAAAGCCATTCCTGATCAAGAAATCGGAATCATTCCAGGTGACGGTGACTGACCACCAGGGACACACCCTCCCGGATGCGGAAATCCGCATCCTGAAAGATCGCAGAACCGTCACCGAAACCACCGCCTCCGATCATGCCGCGCTTTCTGTGCTGGCCAGTGGTCAGACCTACACCATCGAAGTGAGACCCCCAGTAGCCAACCCGGCCACAGAAAACAAACTTCCACCGCGCGCCTTTATCTACAAGATGCCTGCTAAAGGACCCGGTGAATTGAAGGTTGAGTTGCGCCCCGGAGGCCGGATCACCGGGGTGGTTCGTGCACCCAACGGCTCCGCCGTAGCGGGAGCGATGGTGCTGATCCAGGCCAAAGGACTCGAATCCGGGCAGGCTCCTCCGCCAAGGCTGGTCAAAACCAACCATGCGGGTCTATTCCGCAGCCAGCCCTTTGCCGCCGGTTCCTGGACCGTCTCCATCAGCCACCCCCAGGTGGGCACCATGCAACTCGAAACGAACGTCCTGGAGGGCAAGGATCGAAGCCTGGGTGCGCTGGTTTTCCCGGTCCAGTAATCAGCGCAAGTGGCGACTGATTCCATCGATATTGATCTTGTAGATGTAGAATTCCAGGCCACGCTCTGCTCCCTGGTTGAAGGAGAAGAGCAAACTCATTCCATCCGGGGTGAAAAAGGCCGCATAGTTTGACATTGAAAACTAACGAAGATTCCTTGTGATAATGGGAATTAGAAGTGGTATTCAGCCCCGATCTGGAAGTAGTTATCATTGCGAAAACTGTTCAGCGGAAATTCGCTGGATGGTACGTTCCAGAATGAGCGACCCTCCATAACCATCTTCCAATGGTCACCAATTCGCCTGGATCCCTCGAAGTTGAAAACTGTTGTTGAGTCATGGAGATCAATGATCAAGCTCGTAACGACTATTACGTCGTTAATGTCATTTACAGTCAGTCGGGTGCCAAGCGCAACATCGTGCTCATAGGGGTTCAGTGGATTTGAGCCTCGCGAATCGTACAACCCTTCGAAAATAAAGCCAAGATCCATTTCTGTTTCTAGCCAACCGTAACGCGTGTTCTCGAATCCAGCGGCAACCATTTGGAAATCGATGTCTGGTTGTTGCCCGTGCCGATGAAGAGCTTCGCATTTGACGAGCCAGTCATCGATGGCCAATGTAAGGTCCAATCCCAGTTGATAGATAATCTCGTAAAAGGGGTGAAGCACCACCTCTCCATCGCTGATCACCGGGACGTATGAAGGTTCTCTTGTTGTTCCGTAGAACTGAGAAATTCCAACATCTGCATCTCCAAGGCTATTAGACCAACGCATGGCCAGATCAGGGTGCCACTCATTTTTCGAAGATTCATAGATGGCCTCATCGCCATCAATAAAAGGGATGTTACGAGGTCGTCCCTCGATTCCAGGAAACGTCCTTTTTCGGAAGTACGGCATGTAGTAGAACTCAAACCAACCATGTTCCGTGTCGAAGTTATAGTTAATCATCGGTTGGCCTAGTTTGTCCTCGCCCTCCACGCCCTCAACGAAATCCGTTTGGTTGATGATGTCGACCCAATGGACGGTTTCCATTGCTCCCCAGAACACCTTGCTTGTCCCAACCCGGAGATCCCAATCGTCATTGACGAGAAGCAAGTTGAACTCTCTGAGGTCAAAGTGGGTACGCTCGTGGTCAGATTCGTCAAGTCGGTAAAAAGGCTTTGCGTTGAAGACGTAGCGATTGTCATCGTAGACCCACTCACTGACCATTTTCGCTTCCAGAACCAGGCTTGAATTATTGGATGCTTGTCGAGGATCCTGGGGATTTTGGAAGAACCCCTGAAACTCAAGAGCATAGTAGCCTTCGATGTGGAGCTCTTCTTCAACTCCCTCCTCTTGTGCTACACTTACGTGTGATACGAAGATGAGCAGGACTAGCGGCACCAGAAGACGAGCCATCTTCCATCCTTTTCATGATTCCCTATTTGAGACGTTTCAAAACTGAGCGATCAAAGTCCTTCGTCTGCAGTCCTGTCTGGAACTTATAGGAATGAAATTCGATCGTAGTAGATTTCCCTGTCTGGTGGTTTTCCATATAACACATTGTCGGACGCCAGAATCGGTCCTTATATCGATTGAAGTTGTTCGTTGTCAGTGTTTTCAAAAGTTTGTCTTTGCGATCGTAGCACTCTGCTTTCCATGGACGGTAGTGCTCCTTGTCCATCCAGATGACCTGTTTTGAATACCCGTTCTTCTCCTCCTTTGGGAACCGTTCAAAGACGAAACAGTCCATGCCCTGATACTTCTCCTCTTTCAGAAACTTGTAGGTATACTTCTCTAGTTGCTGAGGACTGATATCCGCGTAGGAGAACTCGCTTCCGACGAAAGAGCCGGTCTTGTTGCCAGAGGCGATACGCTTAACTCGCTTAATCGAAGG
>Ga0114993_10004278_pt1 | contig 14293 bp, 31 predicted proteins | sample ArcticOcean_MG_C_FD_87042 | JGI IMG/M metagenome (GOLD analysis project Ga0114993, IMG submission 87042) | Marine microbial communities from western Arctic Ocean - ArcticOcean_MG_CB2_150 | ecosystem: Environmental > Aquatic > Marine > Oceanic | place: Arctic Ocean: Canada Basin | collected...
AACAGGAGAATGGATGACATGGCATACAGATGAGCGTAATACTTGTAGTGCTACATACGTTTTTACTTTTGAAGATAGACAACTTTTAGCAGGAGGAGATTTTTTATTAAGTGATTTAATTAGTGGTATTCCACCTACAGAAAAAATTGTTACTTATCCTCATGAAGATAATTTTTTAATTGTATTTCCTGCTAAAGCTTTACATCACATTACAAAAGTTAAAGGTTATCGATATTCACTTAATTATTCTGCGGATTATCGAGAATGAGAAATTATCCTATGTGGAAAATACAATATAAGGAGACATTATGGAAACTGCAGAAATCGAACGTATAACTTATCGTAACAAAATTGAGACTGAACACCGTAAATTAGATACAGAAGTAAGATTATTGGAAAATAATTTTTCTGTAGATAACAGCAAAATAAACACATTGAAAAAAAAGAAATTACAACTGAAAGATTTATTACGAAAATTAAATGCTTAAGAGTGAAAATATGTTTTGGCAATGGGATAAGGAAATACCTCCTATTGTTTGTCAAGCAATTATAAAACGAGGATTAGAACTTGATATTGTAGATGCAGAGATAGGTAATAATCTAGAGGATGACAAAGGAAAAATAGATCATTCTGTAAGAAATTCGAAAGTAGGATTTTTTAATACTGATACGGATGCTTGGTTATTTCATATATTATGGGGGTATATGTTAAAGGCTAATATCAATGCTGAATGGAATTTTGATATTGACGGACAGCAACCTCCTCAGTTTACTACTTATGAAAAAGATTTTTTTTACGATTTTCACGAAGATGATACGTTTCATCAAGATGAAATGAGAAAATTAAGTATGACCATTATTTTATCTGATCCTAATCATTATAATGGTGGGGAGTTTATTTTTGAAAATGGAGAAGATGAAATATTTAAAAATCAAGGAACAGTAATTGTTTTTCCTTCGTTTATTAGACATCGGGTTAATTCCGTAACAAAAGGAATTAGATATTCATTAGTTAATTGGTTTATTGGACCAGCATTTAAATAAAAATAGAGGTGAAATATTAGTAAAGCAAATGTAGTACAAATAGCTCAATCAAAACATTTTATACCAAAACACGTACGAGAATATAAAGGAAATAAAATTATATTTAGACGTATGGAATTATTAGATTATATTACTTGGATTAAAACTATATTTTATCGTATAACATATACACGTTATATTAATTCTATTAAAAATAAACTTAGACGCAGATGATTATAATAAAGTGAAAATTATTCCTCAAACAACAAAAGATTTTGGTTATATTATGATTGAAGATATGTATACTCTTAAGGAATTAGAATTAATTTGGTCTGAATTATCTGCTTTAAATTTTATGATGAATCTCGATAGCCAAAAAGAAATTAGGTTAGAGAGTTCAGCACTTAAAACTGATATTAAATTATATACTGGTAATGGTATTTCATTAGATACCGTTTATCAACATAGAGATTATTCTCCTATATTAACATATAATCGTAAAATATTTGACCCAAAAGTTTTTGACTCTTTATCTAAAACTCATCCATCAAATCATCTAATTCCAAATAAAGATCGTACAATGATAAATCGTTATACGGAAGGTGATAATTATTTACCTCATCACGATGAGGCATACTACACGGCTATAACAGTTCTAAATTACAACCCAGAAAATATAAAGGGAGGTAATTTTGGTTTTCCAGATTACAATATAGATTGTAACTTAGATACTAATTGTTGTGTTTTATTTCCTTCGTGGGTAAAACATGAAGCGACAGCTGTAAGTACTTGGGATGGTGGGATTAGATATTCTATAGCCCAATTTATGTATGTATATTATGATTAGGAGATTGTTTTGATACTTGATAATACTATTGTTTACCAATTATCTATTTTAGTTGGAAAATTAGAAAAAAATATTAATAATAAAAAACTAACTTTAGAAGCTTTAAATGCTTCTAAAAATAGAGTTTCTACTGACCCATTAGATTCTCACTTTGAAGATTCAGCATTACCTATGTCTAGTGAATTACATCGTCTCGTGAATGGCTTAACTAAATCTTATGAAGAGTATGTAAAAGGCTATAGTTTAAATTTAGTTTCTCATTGGGCGCACATTCAAGAAAAAAATATGAGTTGTAATTTACATAGTCATGGTAATGATGGTTGTAATTTATCTGGTGTTTACTATCCATGTGATAATGCTAGTGCATGTAAATTAGTATTTCAATGGGAAACAGATTTTATAAATTTTAATCGTCATTGGTTTGAGCCTACTCCAGGAGTTTATTATTTGTTTCCTTCCTATCTTAAACATTGGGTAACTAGAAATTTAACGGAAAAACCAAGAGTTTCTATTTCTTTTAATTTTAATATTGTCTCAAAGTAATTTAGATTTTTTAAAAGTCTAACTACTATATTATTTAATTTTTTAGTTGCTCCTTTCTTAAAATTTTTATATAATAATGAATAATCAAGAAAAAGAGACAAACAAGTTTTTAATTTGGGAATCACAGCTCCGCGCGGCCTCCACCATTACGCTGCGAAATGTGAACTGTAAAGGTAGCCAGTCCCACCCCAAATAAATAAATTCTAATTTAGTAGAGAGATCTACTAGACGGTGGGCCATATCATCCCGTTAGGTGGCAGGTTAGAACTTATCCCAGGGATTAACTGAAATATGTTGACATAATCCTTCCTAAAAAGTTCTCTTTATTCTTGCTAAAATGTTAAATTTTAGCTATAATGAATATAGAAATTGAGGAAACAACCTCATTAAAAAATTCATACGACTTCAAAAATAAAATGTTTATTCATAGTAAGTATTTCACTTTATTGAAGTTATGTGGAAAGGCCGACTATGACTTGCGCTCGTTAGAGTGAGCGGTTGGAGGTTGGTCCCGATGCAGGCGGGAGCGGGGCTGTGCGCGGATAAGAATTTTTACGGATTGTTAAAAAGAATTCATTTTAATCTTGCTAAAACGTTAATTTTTAGATATAATGAATATAGAAAGTGAGGAAAACAACCTCATTAAAAAAATTGGAAAGTGCAAACACATTGTCACTATAACGTGTAGTCAGTCACGAGCCACAAAGTAACAGGCTGGTACATTAATAAGTACCTATGTCACAAACGAAAGGGTCGGTTACTTAAACTCTTTAGTCCTCGCTGTTGGGGGTCTTGAGTAAGGAATACGTTGTAATTACAGACTGATGTATTCTCAGGGAGAGAGTTGAAGTTAATAAGAATAGGGATCATCCTGTGGGCTTAAACGTGCAGTTTGACATTTCGGTGTCAATCCGAGCAGACGAGCAAAAGTTAAAACCACTTAATGATCCAACGGAGTCACGGAAAGCGTCTCACCCTATTTTATTAACGGAGTTGAATACACGTAGTTAAACCGTGGAAATGCTATCTATAGCCATCAATTACCTGAAGGTGGCGTCAATGAGATAGATACGTTGTTAAACTACTGTGGCAATATCAACACCAAGGACCAAACCTGATGTTCTTTTTTTTATTACCAATCCTTTTTTGGATGTTAGAAATTTCTTGCTTAATGCTTAAAATTTTTATATAATAAGAAATACATTGAGAAATGAGACTACGGCAAACGAAAATTCCATTTCGGCTCGTAAGTTAGTTAACCACTTAAACTCATTTCCCTCCAAGATAATGGAGACTGGAATAAAATCAGGTTGGGAGAAAACCCTAGACCTAAACTAAAAAACCATCATGCTGATCGAGATGTTAAAGATGTGTCAGCCGTCTAAGAAGGACGTAAAATATCCCTCCCTGGGATACAGAGGTTAAATATTCCTATGCTCTTTCTTACTTTCGAGCATTTACCAAACTAAAGTAGGAAACAGGAAAGGTATTACAAACCCGTCCGCCGAATGTGCGATAACTTCGGGCCTAGTTTATCAGGTAAAGATAAACCCAGTCACTGAGATAGTGAATTCTAATCTCTCAAAGAATTAAAACAGGAGAGTGAGGGTAAGGCAATCCAACAATATAGAAAAAGAGGAGTGGTACTTTTCAGGCTTAGAATGACGCGTTCATTCGATATCTGCGGATAAGATTGATTTCACCGTCAATCACGGAAGTAACTTAGCACTATGGAGGTTACTACGGTTACTAGCGAGGCTTGCGGGCTAGTTACAAAGGTGTTTCTACCTTATAGATGAAATTGAAATAAAATTTCTTTTTTGTTGTTGACAATACAGGGCGATGCATGCGTGCATTGCCCTTTTTTTTATTTTGCGGGCAAGTATTTTAATTTTACACTTGCTCTTAGTTTATTTTTGTTGTATACTAAGAACATAATTTGAGACTAATACATAACTGCACATCAAATCAAGATAAAAAAAATTATACATTACTTACAAGATTGAAGGCAGAATAATTGGTTCTCAATAGAATTTAAGGCGGAAAAGCGTTTGCTTTTCCGCCTTTTTTGTGTTAAAATAAAAAGATAATAAAGAAAGGATTATAAAATATGTCGTCAATGTCATCACTAACGGTAGCCGTTAGCAATGTAAGTCCGACATTTACTTCTATAGCAGAATCTGATCCACAAGATATTATATTTGATATGGATGGTACTTTAGCTGATCTTACTCATCGTCGTCATTTTGTAGAAAAAAAACCTAAAGATTGGGATTCTTTTTATGCAGGAATGGTAGGAGATAGCCCCATTCAACCTGTAGTTATGATGGCACAGTTACTAAAATTTGCAGGACACCGCATAATTATTGCTACGGGACGTCCCCGTATTTATAATACTATAACCTTACAATTTTTAAAAGATAACGATATTCCTTATGATGCCGCTTATCTAAGAGCAAATAAAGATTATCGCCCTGATACAGTTGTAAAAGAAAATATGCTACGTAAAATGAGACTAAATGGATACGATCCCACAATTGCTTTTGATGATAGAAAATCAGTAGTTGAAATGTGGAGAGCAAATGGTTTATTTGTTTTTCAAGTTGATGAAGGAAATTTTTAAAGATGCAATACTTAATTAGAAAAAATAATAATCTTGACATTGAAATTTCTAAATTTGAAGATGATAATGAGCCTCTAGATGTATACACTATAAGTTCTAGAGGTTGTACTTGTCCTGCTGCATGGCGAAGAAAAACGTGTAAACATACCCGTATGGTTAAGTTTTGGACAAGTGATTTAAATTCTGAAGCAGGTGTTGTATTAGGTTTAAATGATAAGGATTATCCTTATAAAATTAGTAATATTTTTGAAAATTATTACCCATCAACTATCATAGAAAGAATAGAAAAATGGCTAGACCCGAAGAAAATATCTTACATTTAGTTGAGAAAGCTATTATTGCTAAACAAAATTCTAAATCAGAATGGGCAGTAAATTACTGGACTACAGTATTAAATAGATTAAAAGTGAGGCACCCTATTAATGAACAATGATATGACTCATATTAGATTTATGGTAGGAACTGTAGAAGAAGAAAATGAAGTTTTAGTATCTTTTAGAGGTTTTGAATCTTCAGAAGAAGCTGAAGCTTACGCTGAATGGTTAAGTGATAATTTGCCATTATTACTTGATGAATCTAATATTGCAACAATGCACTAATGAATAAGCATACTTTTACACAAGAAGTATTATTTCATTTTACTTGTGCTATTTGTAAAAATTGGTGGAGTTATGCTACTACCAGTACAAAATTAGAATTTAAAAAATTAACTTGTCCACATTGTGGACACACCTCAAAATTAACTGAAAAATTATAAAAAAGGAGAACAATATGGATCTACAAGAAGGACTCAAAAGGAATCTTACACAAGCAATCGGAAAAGAAATTAATGTTCGTATTGCTGATGATGTAACTTCAATCGGAACACTAGTAGATATTAATGACAGTGCTTTAATGATTGATGAACCCCCGTATATGACATTGGTTCCGTTACGGAGTATTAAAATTGTTAGGATACGTGCTACGGATATGTCTTAATGAATAAAACAGCTTTTGTTACTGGAGCTTCTGGTTTTATTGGAATTAATTTAGTTAAACAATTATATGAAGAAGGATGGGACGTTACTGCACTCTACAGAGAACAGTCAAATATTACTCATCTTTCTAAATTACCTGTTAAGTTGGTTAAAGGTGATATATGTGAAGATAATATTATCTCCCTTATACCCAAAGATACTGATGCTATATTTCATGTAGCTGCTAATCTTAATTTTAATCGTGTTCCAGATATTCAACAGGATTTAACTACTATTAATGGAACTATTAATGTAATAAATGCATCTATTAAAAGAAAAATTAAACGGTTTATTTATACTTCATCTTTAGCAACTTATGGGGCGCAAAATGAAGTTTCAATTAACGAAAACTCTGTATCTAATGCTTTAGATATACCATTAAATTATTTTCGTAGTAAGTACCTTGCGGAACAAGAGGTATTAAAAGCAATAGAAAAAGGACTTGATGCAGTTATACTTAATCCTGCTCATGTTATAGGTCCGCACGGTGGTATAGTTTGGATATCCTTTGTTGACTCAATAGTTAGTGGTAAACTTAAAACAACACCTCCTGGTAATAGTCATTTTTGTCACGTTAAGGATATTGCCCGTGCCCATATTACTGCTTTTGAAAAGGGTAGAACAGGGGAAAAGTATCTTTTAGGAGGAGTTGCAGCTTCTTTCGAGGAAATTGGTAATATTGTCTCGGAAATACTGAATAGTAAAGCTCCAATGGTTTCTTTTGAAAAAGATTCTAGTATGACTAGTGAAGTATTTGACTTATTATCTCTTAATCAAATAGTTGATAGTACAAAAGCAATAAAAGAATTAGATTTTAAATATGGTACGTTAAAAGAAATGATTTCAGATCTTTGTATCTGGATGCGAAAGGAGAAGTTAATTGAGTAAAGTAACTAGAGTTTGGAGAATCTATGCTCCTTATTTAATGGACTCGATCTATGAAGTTAAGGCCGATACTCATGAAGAGGCTATGCAGAAGCATAATAACGGAGAATCAGAGTATATTACAGATGGTGATGGGTATGAGGCTCCTGATGGAGTAGATCCTGAAATAGAATTACATGATGAATATGAAGAAGATACTGATTAATTAAAGTAGACATAGATTACAATTTTAAGAAGCGTAGGGGTTGCTCTGCGCTTCTTTTTTTGTTATAATTATAAGAATAAATAATAATTTAGAAAAATGAACTATGAAAATAGATTCGGTTGGAAAGGATAACGAAGATGCCTAATTGGTGTGAAAATACGGTGCATTTTGAGCATATAGACCCTAAAGCAATTATAAAAGTAAAAGAGGCTTTTAAGGAAGAAAAACTTTGTAATTATTTTCTTCCTATTTCCGAAGATACGGAAGACTGGTATATGAGTCGAGTTTCCAAATGGGGTACTAAATGGGATGTTGGAGATGATGGAGGCAACATAGTTTTGGACAATGATGAACACGTACTAACTATTCATTTTAGTTCTGCTTGGTCTCCTCCTACTGGCGTATATGAGGAAGCAGAAAATAAAGGATTTAGAGTAAGTGCAACTTATTGTGAACCAAGTATGGATTTCATTGGAGAATTTGTCAATGGAATGGATCAATGCTATCCTTTATTGGACGCACCTCAACATTTAAAAGATGATTATGAATGGGCTTATGAAGAGTATAACGATGAAGAAGATTAAGATAGGATATAGTGATTATAAAATCATTGATAATGATGATGAAAAATTAGATGGACAATTTATTCATACTGATAAAGTTATTACTATAACTCCTTCTCTATCTTCATCAGATCGCTTAAATACTTTAATCCATGAAATACTTCATGGAGTTTGGCTTCATTGGGGTGTAGGAGAAACAATTAAAACTAAAAATGCAGAAGAAGCAATTATTACTTCTATAGCTAATGGATTAACTAATGTTATTAGAGATAATCCAGAATTTCTACCTAATCTAAATGAATTAGCTCAATCTAAGGATTGGAATGACCAAACTGGTAATAGTAGGATTTCTTAGTATAAGTATTCTTAGTGGATGCTCTGCAAATAAGTATTTTTCTTTTCCAGATAAATTTGGTATTTGTAATGTAGATATTATAGAATTAGAGGCTAAAAATGATTACCTATATATTAGCGTAGGTTGGTGCTCTACACCGTTATACAAGGATAAATAAAATGATTACAGATAAAATTATAGAAAATTTAAAACAAGTTTATGATCCTGAGATTTCAATTAATGTTTATGATCTAGGATTAATATATGATATTAATATAGAATCATTACCTAAAGTAACTATTACTCATACTTTAACAAGCGCTTTTTGTCCAGAAGCAGATTTAATCGTAAGTGATATTAGAGTAGCAGTTACTCAAGTTGAAGGAGTAAATGACGTAGATGTTATTACTACTTTTGAACCTCCTTTTGGTCCTGAAATGATGAGTGATGAGGCTAAATTAGCTTTAGGTATTTAAGGAGATGTGGAGTATGATGAAAGGACATGATTTTATTGGGAGTTATCATCCCTTTCCTAAAGAAGATCCTTCTTCCTGGAGAGAAACAGTGGATAAAAGACAATTAGATTTATTTAGAGATTATACTCCTGCAAAACTTTCTTGGTGGAAAAGACTACTTACGAAGAAAAGTAAAAAATTACTTGGCAATTAGTGGTTTTTTTAATATAATTGATATATTAATTAAAAAAATGAAGGAGAAATTTACATGGTTGCAGCAGTAGAAACAATGGCATATGCGGGAGAAGTTCCTTGGCATGGTTTAGGAGTTAAAGTTCGTCCTGATCTTACTCCAGAAGAGATGTTAAATGCCGCTGAATTAAATTGGGAAGTGGAAAAAGTTCCACTTACTTATACTAGGAGTGGGCAATGGCCTGAAAATAAAGATAATGGATCAGAACTAACAGTTCCTAATAAATTTGCTTTAATTCGTAAAACAGATGGCTTATTTTATGATGTTGTCGGACCTAATTGGAACCCAATGCAGAATGAAAAAGCTTTTGAGTTTTTTAATGATTTTGTAGAAAAAGGCGATATGGAAATGCATACTGCAGGGTCGCTTCACGATGGTCAATATGTCTGGGCATTAGCAAAGATAAAAGAATCATTTGAAGTTATCCCTGGAGATCAGGTGGATGCTTACTTACTGTTTGTTAATCCTCATAAACGAGGAAAAGCAATTCAAGTTAAATCTACTCCTGTACGAGTAGTTTGTTGGAACACCATGAGTTATGCTTTAGAACAGAATTCTGCAGGACGACAGATTAAAATTCATCATAATCAACAGTGGAATGAAGATACTGTTAAAGAAATGCTTGGGTTAGCACATCAATCACTAACAACTTATCAAGAAATATCTCAATTTATTGCTAGTAAACGCTGGAATAAAGAAACGTTAACTGATTACTTTAATTTAATTTTTCCAAATACTGGAACTTCTAGTGAAGATTCTAAAAATTCATTATTGGCGAGAGAAGTAATTCATAAACAACCTGGTACTGAACTTGGAGAAGGTTCTTGGTGGCAAGCATTTAATACTATTACTTATCTTACTGATCATGAGTTAGGACGTTCTGCAGATACACGTTTATCCTCTGCATGGATGGGTACTAATCTCACCCGCAAAAATAAAGCTCTTAAATTAGCTCACGATTTTGCAAAGGCAGCTTAAAATGTCTAGCGATAAGACCGTCCCCCTATATGGGGGACGTGTTTCGTTGAAGATGCACGATAAAAGTGATAAAGATAAAAGTAACTGGCTTCATCAAAAATCTCTAGAACTTATTAAAAAAGGGTTTGATTCTGATGAGGCTTATATTTTTGCTTGTAAGCTTTATGATAAAAAGGAAAAATAATGTACGAATATAAATGTAAAATTGTTAAGGTAATAGATGGTGATACTACTGATGTAGATATCGATCTAGGTTTTGGGGTATGGATGAAGAAACAGAGAATTCGTTTCTATGGCGTAGATACTCCCGAATCGAGGACAAGTGACAAAAATGAAAAGGTATATGGAATGTTGGCAAAAGAATTTGTTTTGTCTCATCTGCCAATTGGATCAACACAGGTTCTACGCACAAAGAAAGACGGTGTTGGTAAATATGGTCGTATCCTTGGTGAATTCCTTTATGACTTCGTTTATGAGGGTGTCACTGTTAACTCCACAGTCAACGAAGAACTTATTAGAACCCATAATGCGGTTCGTTATTTTGGACAGTCTAAGGATGATATTGCAGAAGAACATCTTAAAAATAGAAAATTAGTTAAATCTTAAAATGTTATCAATTATTAATGATTATGCTTTAGATTTAAATGATCTTTTAGAGTTAGATGGAGAAATGGCTCAATTTCAATATTTAATTGATATTGGACAAAAATCTCCAGAATTTAAAGAATCAGATCGAATAAGACAATATGAAATGGATGGATGTTTAGCGGATGTTTGGATTATTCAAAATCAAAAAGATGACTGTTATTACTATCGAGGAGATAGTAATGCCGCTATTGTTAAAGGGTTAGTTACTATTATTACTGAAGCTTTGAGTGGTCACACTCAAAAAGAATTAAAAGAAGTAGATGTTCATGTAATTGAAAAGTTAGGATTAGGAATAGGACTTACTGCTAGAAGACAACTTGGAATGATGGCTATGGTTGATCATATTAAAAAATTATCAGGAGCCAAGCTTTGGCCTCATCAACGTAATACAAAAAGATAAGGAAATATAATGTTACAAATTGCAACTAATTTTGATCATGTGAATATTAATACAATATATTTAGAAAAAACAATTAATTTTTATACTTTGCTTGGATTAGTGGATGGTCCAAGACCAGATTTTGATTTTAATGGATCATGGCTATATTTAGATCCTGATTTACAGACTGCTTGTATGCATTTAGTGGAAATAAATTTCGAATTTTATACAGAAGGTAGTGGGGCTGTAGATCATATTGCCTTTAGATGTGATGTTGAAAAACTAACTGATACTCAAAATAAATTGGATGAAGCAGGTATTGAATATAAATATAATAGAGTTCTTTTGGAGGAAGGAAATAATGAGAAAAGTACGCCTCCAAATGCAATTGACCAACTATTTATATACGATCCTAATGGGATTCAAATAGAATTAAATTTTAGAAAATGAGTGTTGTTATTCTCAGAGAATTTTGGGAAGCAAAAGTAAAAAGGATATGTACTCTTTATGAGTATGGAGCTATTTCATGGGAAGAAACTATAGAAAAGCTTAATGATCTTGGATACAATGAAATGGATTTAGAAGAATTAGTGGAGGAATATGATGGCAATAATTTATACTGATGGTTCGTGCAGATATAATCCTGGACCTGGAGCATTTGCTTGGGCACGAATTGAAGAGGGTGATATAACTGCTCATAATTCCGGTCCTTGTTATGGTAAAGTTACTAATAATCGAGCTGAAATGATTGCAGTAATAGAAGCACTTAAATCTAATGATGATCTTTGGCTTACTATTATATCAGATTCTCAAGTAGTAGTTAAAGGAGCTACAGGTCAGTGGAAAAGAAAAAAGAATCTTGATCTCTGGAAACAGATTGATGAATTAATTAATGCACGAAGTATAAAATGGGAATGGGTAAAAGGGCATAGTTCTAATCAATGGAATAATTACGTTGATAATTTAGCCCAAAAAGCTTGTCCTAATTAAAGGAGATGCTTAATGACGAAAAATTATACCGAATATGGATATAGAGGTTTAGAAGAGATAAAAAAGTTAGATGAGGAGAATAAACGATTAAAAGCTATAATTATACAATTAAAAGCCCAATCAGTAGCTTCTCGTCTTGGAATAAAAAATGACGAAAGTAGTAAATAAATTAACATTATGGATAGCAGCTACAATTATTGCATACTTTTTTTGTAATGGACTCGTGGCTGCAGAAAAATTAGATAGAGCACTACCTGTTACTCAGTGGTGTGATACTAGCGCTTCGGTGAATACTATTGTTCGCGAGATGCAAAGACCTACCCATGAAAGATTGGTTGAGTTAGGGTGTCATTGGGTACCTGAATTTATGCCAGTTGATTCAGTAATTAAAGAGATTGTAACAGAATACTATATTTTTGGTAAAATATGGTATTTGATAAAGGTAGAGTTAATAGGTAATTTTGAAAACCCCATTGGATATACATTGATAAGAGAAAGATGAATAATTTTGCGAACGTTGGGTTTCATCCCATTTCAACTATAGGGTATTTACAATGTGATTTACCGTATCATATAGTTGCTTGTATCGAGAAAGAAGTACAAGAAATGTTAGATTCTAACTTTCAAAGTGCTAATTCTTATAAAGAAAAATTAGCAGGTGCTATTGAACAAGAGTATCGAATTTATGAAAGTACTTATCTTTTAGAAAAGTTTATTCAAGAAGTAGTTCCTATTTATTGGAAATCTGTGGGAAACCATGAAAGAGCTAATGATAATCATATTATACGAATTAATGAGGGTCAAAAAGATATATGGGTTAATTTCTGTAAAAAAGGCGAATATAACCCAGTTCATACTCATGCAGGATTATTAAGTTTTGTTATTTGGTATAAGATGCCCTTTACAATTGAAGATGAAAAAACTCTTCCTATTGTAAATGGATCTACCTATAATGCAGGTGCGTGTTTTCAATTTAACTATCCTGACATGGATTCAAGAGGGGCAATAAGTCAACATGAAATTGAAGCAGATAGAAATTATGAAAATAAGATGATTATTTTTCCCTCCAATTTACAACACAGTGTATATCCGTTTTTTACAAGTAATGACTATAGAATTTCTTTATCAGGAAATATTGAGGTACCATGATAAATCTTTTTGACGGTGTTTTTCCATTTAAACAAAGACAATATTATTATCAATTTGTTAAAGATAGTAACTATAAAATAGGATGGCCTGATCAAAGTATTATTGAGAACTTAAATCAGCTTTATTTTTACAGTAGTTATAATGAACAGGATATGGAAAAATTGGGACTTTTAACTAATATTAAACATCCTGAATTACTCAATCTTATTGATGATAGAAGTCCTGCATTAGTAATTGTTAATTGTGATCAATTTTCTACTGTACACTGGCCTCATACAGATTCCAGACCTCCTAGGGATGTTTTATTATATTATGTTAATTTAGATTGGAAAACTGAGTGGTATGGGGAAACTTTATTTTATGAAGAGGATGGACAAGAAATTAAAGGAGTAGTATCTTATAAACCAGGTAGAGTTGCTTTTTTTGACGGAGATCAACCACACGGGTTAAGACCTAGTTCACGGGCTGCTCCTGATTTCCGATTTACTATTTCAGTATTTTTTGATAAGAAGGATTAATATGACTTATTTAGTAACAGAATCATGTATAAAATGTAAGTATATGGATTGCGTTGATGTATGCCCAGTAGATTGTTTCTATGTGGGAGAGAATATGTTAGTTATTCACCCAGATGAGTGTATTGACTGTGGCGTTTGTGAACCAGAATGTCCTGTAGAAGCTATTATTCCTGATACAGGTGATGATGATTCTAAATGGTTGGAAATTAATACTAAATTTGCAGAAATTTGGCCCAACATTACAACTAAAGGAGAGGTTAACCTAAAGGTAGCCGACTCGTATGCCAAAGAGGAAGGAAAATTTGAAAAATATTTTTCTGAAAAGGGAGGAGATGAGAGTTAACCATTATTTTTTCTTGATAAGATTATAATATTATGGTATAGTAACTAATGGTTATTAAAAATTATTATATGAGGAGAACCAAATATGGCTCATGAAATTCCCGCAGCCACAATAAATAATTTAAGTCAGATTTTTAAAGATGATGGTCTTATTAGTGATGAAACTTTAACAACTCAAAATTTTAATGTTTATGTTATTCAATATACTGCTAATATACTTCCAGTATGTGCTTTTTCTACATACACACAAGATATTCCCAATTCAACTTTAGACAAATTACAAACTGTTTTAAGAAATGATGGAGTAACAGGAGCTACTACTAATGTTTCAGTTCTTCCTTGTTACGGATTAGCTTATAATAGTAATGGCTACATTTCTTATACACTTTCAACAACAGCTACCAAATAGAAAGTAAAACAATGATAGAAGAATATAGTGACAATAAGTCATATAAACACGAAGAAACATGTACTTACGAGGGTAAGATTTGGAAAGCTTCTTGTTATAGTATAAGAATGAGGGGAATTAATCCTTTAGAAGG
>Ga0114993_10004280_pt1 | contig 14285 bp, 14 predicted proteins | sample ArcticOcean_MG_C_FD_87042 | JGI IMG/M metagenome (GOLD analysis project Ga0114993, IMG submission 87042) | Marine microbial communities from western Arctic Ocean - ArcticOcean_MG_CB2_150 | ecosystem: Environmental > Aquatic > Marine > Oceanic | place: Arctic Ocean: Canada Basin | collected...
AACCTGCCGCAGCGAAAGGATTACTCTCGCATGCCTGAGGTGATACGGCCGGTAAGCATGAACCGCGATTTGTGATCACCGAAGTGATAGTCCCGTCGATCTGAGCGATAAAATATCCATCAAGCTGAAACACCGTGGTCCTTGCAGATTTGATAAGCGTTCCAAAGACGTCTGGTCGTGTTGGATCACTCACCTTCGGATTTGAAGCCTCGGCTATCTCACATCCCCTGTTTATGTTGTTTGAATCGTGACAGGGGCTCAGAGATCCATCCAGAGATATCGCCCATCCACCAGCTGTGTCACTTCGGGTCAGGACATCGGCCAGTCTATGTTTTCCTACAGCGGACAGAGAGTTATCAAACTCCCGATGTCTCACCAGGCTTCCATCGGACTCCCGCACATCTATCGTCCACGCGCCATGAACTTTTACATCTTCATTAAGCCCGGTTCCTTGGTCTGAGGCCAAAGCTGCAGAACTCGTATCTGCAACAGGCAGAAACGCCAGTGTCACGATCACGGAGACCGCAATCGCAGCCAGTAATCCTGCTCCGCCAAAAACTATAGCCACTCTAGAGACTCGCAAGGTGCCCTCCGTTCAGTATTTGGGTCGTTGTCGACACGTGCCAGCACAGTTGACTGTTTTCATACATAGTTCAATCCTGAAAAGTCGCCGTAGAGACGATCGTTCCATCCGGGTTTATAACTACAAGGGAGATAGTCGTTCCAACGCCAACGCTTTCGGTTGGCGGTCCGTGGGCAGGCGGGGTTTCAGGAGTTGGTAGACCAATGCGTGGCGCGACAACCTTGTCTATGGGATCAGCCGTGGGATAGAGCGAATCTGAAGGTCGAGACGAGAGTGGCAGGCTTTGAATTGCCTCTGCCGAACTGGAACTTGTCTGTCCCAGAGGAGATGCTTCGCTGGCGAGGTCATCGGACACGTTCACCAACTCGACAATCGAGGTTTCGATCTCGTCCAACTCAGACTTCGGTGGGATGACCGAAGTTGCGGCCACTTCATCCGTGGCAGGAACAGCGGCACGTGGCGGTTGTGTCGATTCAGTAGGTGCGACGTTATCGACAGTCGGGATGAGATCAATTCGCCCATCGTCACACGCGACAAATAGAACGATAGATACCGCCAAAACTAATACTCGCCACGAGGCGAGGTATTCCATGCGTGAACTCAGCGTCAGATGCTCCGGCATTCCGTGAGATACAGGCCCTTACCTTGAGCGGGACTATGTCAGCTACGAATATTTACCATCCCGTCCCGTGAGCGATCACACCACCTGCTGTACTATTCGGCCACACTTATCCATCTGAAGCCCGGGAGTCAGAACAATTACTGCAACCAAAACTACTGGCATGCCGCTATCGAAGATTAAGGTTCTGGACCTGACTCGCGTTCGGGCCGGACCGACCTGCGTTCGCCAACTGGCTGACTGGGGTGCAGATGTCATCAAGATCGAGGTGCCGCCGGACGGCAAAGAGGCTCTCGGTGGTGCGAGGCACGGATTCGATTTTCAGAATCTTCATCGCAATAAGCGGTCGCTCACGCTGAACCTCAAGGCCGGGTCAGGTAAAGAGATATTCCACAAGTTGGTGGAGCAGGCCGACGTTGTGGTTGAGAACTACCGACCCGACGTAAAGAATCGTCTGGGTGCTGACTACGAGACGCTCGAGGGCATCAACCCTCGCATAATCCTGGGCAGCATCTCCGGCTTCGGCCAGGACGGGCCGTATGCGAGCCGAGCTGGCTTTGACCAGGTTGCACAGGGCATGGGCGGTCTCATGTCGATCACTGGCGAGCCCGGTCGAGGACCGATGCGAGTCGGCATTCCCGTAGCCGACCTGACCGCAGGCTTCTTTTGCGCGCAGGGAATCTTGCTGGCGATCATCGAGCGTGAGACCTCTGGCATTGGTCAGTGGGTGAAGTCTTCGCTGCTGGAGGCGCAGATCCAGATGTTGGACTTCCAGGCCGCTCGATATCTTAAGGACGGTGAAGTGCCGGTCACGGCCGGTAATGATCATCCAACCGGGATCCCTACTGGCGTCTTCCCCACATCTGACGGCCACATCAATATCGCGGTGGCGGGCCAAGTTATTTACGAGCGATTTTGCAACGCGCTCGGTGCGCCAGAACTGATGACGGATGAACGATTTACAAGTGGCGATCTGCGATCTAAGAACCGCGTCGAGATGAACGCAGAGATCGGCAAGATCACAAGCACCAACACCAGCGAGTACTGGATCAATGTCTTCAACGAGGCAGGCTGCCCTAGTGGGCCAATAAATTCGATGGATCAGGTTTTCGCTGATCCGCAAGTCAAACATTTGGGAATGGCCGTTGAAGTCGACCACCCAACGCTGGGGAAGTTTGAGATCGTTAATCAGGCAATTAAACTCAGCCGCACACCGTCATCCATCCGCACCGCAACGCCGGAGCAGGGTGAGCACACTGATGACATTCTTGAAGAACTTGGATACACCACAGAGGAGATAAATGGCCACCACACCAACGGCGTCGTCTGATTCACCAACGCGCACGCTAGAGACCGGCACAGACAAGATGCTGGCGCACGTCAAAGATGGCGTTGGATGGATGACGTTCAACCAGCCCAACAAGCGCAATGCAGTCTCGTTCGACATGTTGACAGGCATCGCCACAATCCTCAATGATTTCTCAAGTTCTGAAGATGTGCGAGTTGTTGTGATGATGGGTACGGGCGATAAGGCTTTCGTCTCCGGCGCCGATATTTCTGAGTTCGACAAGCTGCGCAGCACGCCTGAGCAGGTGAAGGTGTACGAGGCCAACTCCAAGGACGCCCACGAGGCGATAACCACGCTGGAGAAGCCGCTAATCGCGATGATCCGAGGCTTCTGCATTGGCGGCGGTCTGGCGATTGCACTCTCCGCAGACTTGAGAATCGCGGCTGACGACGGTCAGTTCGGTGTACCCGCGGCAAAGCTGGGGCTTGGCTACGGGTACAGCGGCATCAAAGTGTTGATGGATCTCGTCGGTCCATCGCTGGCCAAAGAGATATTCTTCACCGGTCGCAGATTCAACGCCGGAGAGGCATACGACATGGGCCTCATCAACCGCGTGGTGCCCGTCGATGAACTCGAATCATCAGTCTCTGAGCTAGCCCAGATGATCTCCGCCAACGCGCCGCTCACCGTCAAAGCCGCAAAAGCTGCAATCAACGAGGGCGCCAAGAACCCGGACGACCGTGATCTGGACACCGTGGACGCGATGGTCAAAGCCTGCTTTGACAGCGAAGACTACAAAGAGGGCCGCGCCGCATTCATGGAAAAGCGAAAGCCGCAGTTCGAGGGACGGTAGCTCTTTGCCTGAGCAGAGATCCGACCGCGGGTTCGCCGATCTGGCGGCGTAAATGCTTTTGGTTAGCCATTGGCAGTATTGGAAGTTGAGGTTTTGTAACAACTAACGTTAACTCGGGGAAGCATTCAGGCGCTACCCAGCGGTCAGAATGAAGCCGCAGCGGCGCTGGGGTTGAACTTCTATCAGCGAATGACACTGATCATGTTGCCCCAGGCGATGCGCGTCGCCATCCGACCACTGACCAATCAGTTCCTTAACCTGACTAAGAACTCCAGCCTTGCGGTCGCAATTGCATATCCGGAAATGGTTCTGATTGGATCAACCATAATTAACGGCGTAGGCCATGCCGTACCGATGTTCATCCTCATCTTCGCGACGTACCTAGTCATGAGCCTGATCATATCTGTGGTCATGAACACTCTTAATAATCGCGTCCATCTGGCAGGGCGCTAATGAACACACCAACTCAGCTTCAACATCCGCCAATTGATCGCGCTAGAGATTGGGTCCGCAACAACCTGTTCAGCGGGGTTACCAACTCCATACTTACAATCGTGGTTGCTCTGGTCGTCGGGTATGTTCTGTTCGCCGCGTTGCGTTTTGTGCTCATTGACGCTGAGTGGGCCGTTGTTTCGGTCAACAAACGGCTCATATTCCTGGGCCGGTATTCCTAGGGCGAAGAGTGGCGATTGTGGCCGCCGCTATGGGCCGCAATGGGATTGATCGCCGCGGCGTGGGGCGCATGGTCAAGCCTCAGTCGTCGGGACATCATGGCGCTCTTGTCCGCCGTCCTATTCATCCTTATATTCATTGCCCATGGTGAACAGGGGTTGCTATTTTTCGGTGCCGTGGTGTTGGCAGCCTTGCTCTACGCTGGAGTCAGATTCGCGGGAACCAATCCTGCGACGCAGTCACGATTGAAACTGGCAATAGCCGTTGGATGGATCATCCTGCTGCCCGGCACCATTGTGCTCATCACCGCCTTCGACGGAGTTCAGCCGGCGTTGTGGGGCGGGCTAATGTTAAACATCCTGCTTGCCACGTTTGGGATTGGTTTTGCGCTTCCCCTTGGTATAGGCCTGGCGCTCGCATGCTCCAGTTCATTGCCGGTGATCAAGTGGTTTGCAACTGCCATCATCGAGATCACCCGGGGCGGCCCACTGATCGCGTGGTTGTTCATTGCTCGATTTGTTCTACCTGCATTCCTCCCAGATATCCTGAATACGGACGTCATTGTGAACGCGCTGATCATCATCATCCTGTTTACCGACGCATACATCGCGGAGATCGTACGAGGCGGGTTGTAGGGCGCCGACCCGGGCCAGAAAGAGGCGGCCGAAGCGCTGGGACTCAGCTCGTTTAATGTCACGATGTTCATCGTTCTACCGCAGGCGCTAAAGGCGGTGATTCCCGCGCTCGTGGGCCAGATGATTTCGCTTTGGAAAGATACAACGTTGTTCTCAGTGCTGAGCTTCACTGGTGCTCTGGGTGGAGCGAAAGCTGCGTTCTCACAGGCCCAGTTCATTGGCAAGCAAAAAGAGACGCTCATCTTCATTGGGCTTATTTTCTGGGCTGGATCATTCAGCATGTCGCGAATTACCCGCCGCATCGAACAATACCTTGGCATAGGGGCGAGATAGTGGCAGTCACAAATTCACCAGACAGCAGTGGGCCAATCATCGTCTGTGAGGGCGTGGAGAAGCGCTTCGGAGACTTCCAGGCCCTGAAGGGCATTGATGTAGAGGTCACTGAGGGAGAGGTGATCGTTATTCTTGGACCGTCTGGCTCCGGTAAGTCGACGTTCATCCGGACGATCAATCGCCTTGAGGAGCACGATGGAAGCAGGATTGTCGTCGATGGGGAGGAACTAGATGACAGCGTTCACAACATCGAGCAGATTCGCTCGGAAGTTGGGATGGTCTTCCAGCAGTTCAACCTCTTCCCTCATCTCTCAGTCTTGCGGAACATTACGCTCGCTCCATAGAAGGTGAGAGGCCTGTCAAAGCGCGATGCGGAAGCCGAGGGAATGCAGCTTCTCGAGCGTGTTGGCATCCCGGAGCAGGCGGACAAGTTCCCGACTCAACTCGCCGGCGGCCAACAGCAGCGCGTAACGATTGCGCGAGCGCTGGCCATGCGGCCAAAAATCATGCTGTTCGATTAGCCAACGTCCGCGCTGGACCCGGAGATGATCAGAGAAGTGCTGGATGTGATGACTGAGCTGGTTCGTCAGGAATGACAATGCTTGTGGTCACCCACGAAATGGGATTTGCCAGAGAGGTTGCCGACCGATTCCTGTTCTTCGATGCCAGTGAGATCGTCGAAGAAGGCACACCGGAGCACTTCTTCACCAACCCCAAAGAAGACCGCTCCAAGCTGTTCCTGTTGCAGATCCTCTAGCCGGTTTCCCTGCTAAGAGGGCGCTCCAAACAACCTGCTCTCATCCATGAACATCGTTGCGCCCATCTCAGCGTAGCGCTCTTGCTGCTCGGGGCTGTAGGTTCGCAGGCAGAGCGTAGTGTCTTCATCTTTGAGTTGCGCAAGCACATGCTCAATGCAGTCGTCATCCGTCTGGTGCGGGTGAAAGGGATTGGACTCGCGATCGAACGCCAGATCATTTGGCCCCCATGAGACCACCGACGCCCCGGCATCCCCAAAGTCTTTGGCCTGCGTTACAGCTCTGATCGACTCCAACTGCATCCAAAGTAGCCCATGGCTGTTCCACCAGTCGGCGTACTCCAGCCGCTCCTCGTGCGCCTTCCGCCCCGGACTGAATGCCGGTCCCCAACTACGCTTGCCGCGCTGCGGGTAGTAGAACACGGTGGAAGCCGTCTGAACGGTATCGAGCTCGTTAACCTGCGGAATCTCAATCATCGACGGGCCAAGGTCCAGCATGTTGCCAACCAGGAATGCCAGGCTCGCGTGCTTGATACGCAGTTGCACAGGAACATCCAGAGCATTCGCCGCCTGACAGAACTCGACCAGCAGTCGCTCATCGAGTGGGCCATGCTGCGCGTCGACGGCCACGTAATCGTAGTTGCCATCATCGACCATCTCTTTGATCGCCGGCCCATCCCAGGTCATTCGCACCGACACGCCAACGACGCGCTCCCCACCGACGACCCGCTGCTTGAGATTTTCTAGTCCGTGCACTGACGTCTCCTCGACGACTCGATTTCAACGATCGTTTTAAATATCGCAATGCGCCAACCGGCACGATTACGGTAGCGGTGGGTTTGAAGCCCGCCTGAGTCCGTGGAGTATAGACGCTGTGACGACTCGAATCATATTCTCGAGACTCGCAGATCCGTTGTTTCGCTATCGATATTCAGGGTTGGGGTGATCGAACCGGCATCCGGCATCCCATAGCGACCGCTGATTGCCGTGCGCGGGCACGCCACCTGCGCCCTTCATCATCCGAGCGAAACGCATCAGGTTCCATGTCATCAACGTTGTATTTCGCTGCGTGAAATCGTTCTGCGGACCGCCAGAACGAGGATCAAGATATGAGGGGCCTAGTCCGGCCTCTCTCAGCCAGGCAGCATCGGCCTGCGATGGAATCACGTAGCCCAGGTACTGCAGTGAATAGAGGATATTCATGGCGCAGTGCTTCGCCCCATCCTCATTGCCGGTCACCAGGCATCCGCCGACGCGCCCGTAGTACGCATACTGCCCGTGCTCGTTCAGATCTCCCGACGATGAGTAGAGGCGCTCGACAGTCTGCGTGACGACGGAGGACTTCTCGCCCAGCCAGATTGGAGTGCCAATCACCAAAATATTGTCCGCTTTCACCTTTTCGTAGAGATCCAGCCAGTGGTCGTAAGCCGCTCCCTGCTCCCGCATGTCCGGATAGACGCCGTGCGCGACCTTATGATCGACGGGGCGAATCACCTCTGTGGGGATGCCGTTCGCCTCCATGATTGCCTGAGTCACGTCGATCAGACCCTGTGTGTGGGAAAGCTCAGGCGATGGCTTCAGAGTGCAATTCAGAAATAGCGCGCTGAGATCCGAAAAATCCCAGTCGTGGTTCTCGCACGGGTCTATCTGGGCTGGGGTGAGATTCATTTCAGTTAACCTTTTCCGGAGAATTGGCGGGTATGGTTTCAAGGGCCGGGCAAGCCGCCGCGGCGTACTACTTGCTCATGGGATGCCTTCCAACTCGATTCGGATCAGATTGAACCACCGCCTCATCATGCCAATTCGCCAGCCGTCCACACAATTCAACAAAGTTTCTCTCTGGGTTCTGGGTGTTGGCATAGCGCTGGCGGTTGCATGTAGTGGCGGCGATTCTGCCTCGGCAATAGCTCCGCCGCTCCAGCCGCAGCCCAGACGCCTTCGCCTACTTTGGCGACCGCCATCGCAACTCCCACGCTCACGGAGCCAATAGCAACATCGGAAGCGGCTCCCACCCATACGGCGACGGTCGTATCAACAGATACAGACCCCTTTGGCGCTCAAGCTCTCGAATATGTTGAGACGCTCTCGGTCGACCTTTCTCCTCGCACCACTGCCAGCGCCGGAGAGCTTGCGGCAGCGGAGTTCCTGCAAGATCGCATGGCTGCGTTGGGATATGAGGCAGAGCTTCAGGACTTCGAGTTTGATTTCCTGGAGCAAGAAGGTGAGTTCATTCAGTTTGTCGGCTCAGATGAGCCAGCCGTGAGTGCAAGGATGATCCGCGGAAGCATCGTCGGAACTGCGGAGGGGCGCCTGGTTGATATCGGTCCGGGAGGAATTACCGATATTCCGTTTGAGGGCCTCACAGGGGCTATCGCGTTTGCCGATCGAGGAGTAATCCCGTTTGAGACGAAGGCTCGCAATGCGGCAAGAGCAGGTGCCGTCGCAATCATCGTCGCCAATAACTTCCCGGACCCTATTTCAGCGACGTTTGAACAACAATTCGACTTCCTTTCGGACAGCATATCCGGCGTTGACGGTGACCAAATTCGAGCGCGCATGACTGAGGGCGAGGTATCGGTGCGCCTAGATGATGCGCCGTAGACACTCCAGAACAGGAATGTGGTGGCCACGCTACCTGACAGTACCGACGACATCGTCATCATGGGTGCCCATTTCGATGCTGTGGCTGGCTCACCGGGCGCTAATGACAACGCCTCTGGTGTGGGGACAGTCCTAACCATCGTAGAACAGATCGCCGAAGAAAATCTTCCCTTCGAATTGCGAATCGTCGTCTTCGGCTCCGAAGAGCTTGGCCTATTCGGCAGCCAGCACTATCTGAACTCGCTCACGCCAGACGATGCCGCCCGCGTCGCGTTCATCGTCAATCTTGATACGCTTCGCTCCGGGCAGTTTGAACTCTTCGGCGACGCCGGGTTAGTGGCGGCCGCCCAAGTAATCGCGAGTGATCTCAATATTCCCGTACGGCGCGGAGTGATTCCGGCCAACTCCAGTAGGGATCATGCCCCCTTTAAGGCTGCAGGCATACCGATTCTAATGTTGTTCGGAAGCGACTTCACTGAAATTCACAGCCCGCAGGATGCGCTCGATAAAATTCAACCTGGAATTCTGGGTGCGGTCGCAGCAATTGTGGTTGAGGGGCTAAGAGGTCGATTCGAAGAATCCGCGGTGACGAGCATCCCCAGCAGGGCGCTCTGAGAGCTATCAGCCGCGCTTTTGTGGTGATCTTGAGGCGCGATAGATCTCAAGATAATCAGCTACTAATCTCTTTGAGATCGCTTCACCAATGAGCTCCAGCGGAACGTCATCCAGTGTCTTGAACCGTACGCACGCCTTGCCGATATCCAGCTTTTTACCGAACTCACGGTAGCGAGCTTCAAACCACTCTTTGAGATCTTCTCTGCCGTAAATGTTCATGAGATACACCGATATGTGTCGCTTCTGTGAAGCAATGTCGGCGTACATGAGCGGCTGCTTGTTGTACGTGTCAGGGAATGTCTGGAGTGGGATTTCATACGTGATCATACCCCACTGCATCTGCTCGTCGTACCCTTCTTGGAGGTTACGCAGAACGCACTCTCTGATGGCCACAATAGCTGTTCGGCGATCTGGATCAAGCTCCTCCAGATACTCCTCTATCGTGAACACCTCACTGCGCACCATCGACTTCAACTCCATCGCTCATATTGAAATCAGGCGGTGCTGCCTGTCTCGCGATTCAGGGGATAACGCACCCTCAGAATTATTCCCAAAATCAAACGGCCCGCGGAGGTCGCGGGCCGTTTGGAAACTCTATTTTCGGGAACTCAATAAGCTGATTAGTCCGTAGCTACGGGCGTAGCATTTTCAGCCTCCACTGTTGGCTCGGGATCATCCGCTTCCGGTTCCACGGTTCCATCACCGGTTCCATCACCGGGACCGTCTTGAACGCCGCCACGAACGGCCTCATCCAGAAGATCAAGCACGTCGTCCCCGAGTTCTCGCTGTCGATCGTTCACTGAGCGCCGCGCGTCTCGGATTTCTTTCTCAAGGTCTCGATGCTCGTTCCAGAGATCCTTAAGTTCATTCTCAATCTCTCGGATCCGATCACGCAGCGGCTGGATCTGACGATCTTCGATCTCGCGAACCTGCTCTTCGATCTCGCGACCCTGCTCTTCGATCTCCTCATGACCATCGTCAAAGTTATCAAAGAACTCGCGCTGCTCATACTCAAGGGCGAATTGCTCATCCTCAAGTTCCTCACGCCGATCCTCGAACTCATTCATCAGGGCTTCGAACTTATCCTCCTGATCACTACCTCCAACTTCATACTCCCGATACAGCTTTTCCATCTGGTCATCGAGCGACCAGGCTTCATCCTCTAGCTCGCGAATCTGATCTTTAAGATCGCGCTCCAGTTCAATGATTTCACGCTGCATTGCTTCTATTTCTCGGGCAACTTCGTTCCAGTTATCCGAAGACTTTTCGCCTAACTGGGACTGCGCGTCGTTCAGTTCCTCGATCTGAGCGTAGATCGCTTTGATCTCATCCTGGTTTTCTGACTCGGCATCATTGAGACGTCGCTCCAACTCTGCTCGCTCGTCTTCAAGGTCACGAATCTGAGTCTCGTACTCTCTCTCCAGCCGCTCAGCTTTTTCGGTCAACTCCTGACGGTAGGAGTCATCTACCGTTTCCTGGGATTTCGAAGTCAGGCCGTCGATCTGATTTTGTAGTGACCTAATCTGATCGTCAATGTGTCCTTGGTCTTCGCTTTCACTGTCGAGATCGTTCTCCAGCTGTGAAATGCGGTCGTTGAACCAGTCGTCAGCATCGGATCGACGTGATCTCAGATCGCTGAGTTCGTCGTTCAATCGGGTGAGATCGTCGTTCAATCGGTCGATTTCGGAGTCATCCAGTTCATCGCTTCCGCCCGTATTTGAACCGCCGGCATCTGCGATCTGTTGATTCAGTAATCCGATCTCACTGACTAAGCCATCAACATTCGACTGATGAATCGCGATACTCGCATCGACTTCAGCAGACACCACAGCAATGGCGGCATCTCCCGCGTCTTGCGCCGCCTGGATCTGCGCGTCTAATTCTGCAATCTGCGTCTGCAATGAGTCCACAAGGGCCGGATCAACCGGATCTGTGCTTGAAGATGCCGAATCGGTGTCCGCAAGGGCGGCGGTCAGATCAGCCTCCACTGAGGACTTCTCAGACTCAAGCGAATCGACTAAGACAAGTGCGTCGGCGTTGATCAATTCCATTCGTGCTGTTTTGTCAGCAATCAGGGCGTCAATGGCCGCCATTTCTGTAGAGATGTCCGCTGCAAGGGACGCTGCTTGGGCTTCCAGGCCTGATGTGTCCACGGACTCTGAGGAGCCGGACTCACCTCCGGCAGCTGCCAGGTTGAACTCTTGCTCTACGATCCGGTCCTCCAGAGCAGCTATCTCCCCATCCATGTTTGAGAGCATCTCATCGCGTTCGGCGCGCGTCTCCTCCAGTATCCGTGCGGTATCACTGGCCATAGAATCCTGCTCAGATTCAAGGTTCCAGATCTGATTCTGCAACTCCTCTATCTGCCGGCCAATCTCTGAAATCAACTGCTGTGCAGAATCGATGACCGATATCTCGTTCTCCACCTCACGCCAGGCATCATCAATTGGGCGTCGCCCGTATGAGTACAGATCATTCAACTCGAAATTGATGTCGTCGAATTGACGCCAGATATCGCCAACACCGTGATCCATACCTGATTGAAGTGAGTTCACCTCATCGTAGAGATCATTCATTCTTCGATTAAGGGCTTCACTTTCAGCATGCGTGCCACTGTCATCCCAGCCGGCGGATGTGTTCAGGAAGTTGATTTGCTCCTGCAAATCTTCAATTGGCTGGCGGCCGGCACGGTGTAGTCGCTCCAATCGACGTTGGAGTTCAAACCTCTCGTCCTCAAGTCCCTTGATTTCGGGATCGTCTCCGGGGTCACGATGGTTGTTCCCGTCAAAATCATCTCGGAGCCTGCTCTGATCCCGTTCCAATTCGCGCCAGCGACGCTCAAGGTCCTTGTACTGAGCCGCGAACCTTTCCTCTGCAATCGCAGCTTCACCGCCGGGCGCCCAGGGATCTTTCTGAGAATCAAAGAGGCGTCTGGTCTTCTCCTCAATGTCGTGCATCTCCAACTCAAGGTCATGCATCTCAAAGAAGAGGTCTTCAAGCTCACGCTCAAGAGGCTCGATCTCATCTTCGACGAGCCTTCGCATCTCATCTTCGAGCGGGTCGACTGCTTGCCGCTCAAGTGCGCTAACTTCTCTGCCGGACTCCACTACTGAGAGCGCTGACTCTGTTGCCAGTGCTTCACAAGCGGTTGCGGTGCTGAACGCAACCATCAAAATCAGGAGCCAAAGGGCGCTTGAACGCCCACGAATTATCGATCCTCGCCTCATACTGAGACCTCCACCATCTGGATATTCAGGAAGACAATCGCGCTGGCGGCCAGGTTCCGCAGGCCACCTTCAAATCGCGAACTTTCCACATTACTAGGTTGTTGGGAAGGCCGCAATCCTCGGTGCAATCACCCACCGGAGGCTCATTGCGGCGGGCTGAACGGCTCAATCAAATGGGCGATGCCTATCAATCCAGTATAGATACTAACCGACGTATTGCTAAAAAATTAGGTAATAAACCGCTTCAGCCTCACTATAACCCGGTGCTCTGAATTACGTAAACTTCAGTTCCGGGCATTCTCCGAAATGAATTGCCGGAACAGATTGCGCGGCAAATGAACTCATGAGGCAACGATGACCGAGCGGAAAATTGCACTTATCACCGGAATCACCGGTCAGGATGGCTCGTATCTAGCGGAGTTATTGCTCCACAAGGGCTATGAGGTTCACGGACTCATCCGCCGCAGCAGCACGTTCAATACCAGCCGTATCGATCATATTTATAACGATCCGCATGATCAGGACGTGCGCCTCTCGTTGCACTACGGGGATCTCTCCGACGGGGAGCAGACCACAAATCTGATCCACACTCTTCAGCCGGGTGAGGTCTACCACCTTGGAGCGCAGTCGCACGTTGGCGTGAGCTTTGACTCACCGAGCTACACCGGTATTGTGACGGGCATTGGGACGACGAGACTGCTTGAAGCGATTCGACAGAGCGGTCAGAAGCCCCGCTACTATCAGGCTTCCTCCAGCGAAATGTTTGGAGGTGCAGCGGCGCCTCAGAGTGAGAAAACGCCGTTTATCCCACAGTCGCCCTACGCTGCTGCGAAGGTCTACGCCTACTGGATGACGGTGAACTATCGGGAAGGCTACGGTCTTCACGCTGTGAACGGCATTCTCTTCAACCACGAGAGTCCGAGGCGCGGGGAGACGTTCGTCACCCGCAAAATCACGATGGCGCTCGCTCGGATCATCGCTGGCACTCAGGATATCCTTTACCTGGGCAATCTCGATGCCAAACGTGACTGGGGCTATGCGCCCGAGTACGTGGAGGGAATGTGGCGTGCCGTTCAGCATGATACGGCTGAGGATATTGTCCTGGGCACTGGTGAGTCGCATTCAATCAGGGATTTCCTGGATGCTGCGTTTGGCTATGCCAATCTGGACTGGCACGACTACGTCAAGATTGACCAGCGATACGTTCGGCCACTTGATGTAAATCACCTTGAGGCTGATACCAGAAAAGCGCGTGATCTCATTGGATGGGAGCCAAAGGTAAAGTTTGCCGATCTTGTGAAGATCATGGTTGACTCTGATATGGAACTCAACGGCCTCGACGCGATTGGTGAGGGCAAGAAGGTTATCGAAGAGCGATTTGATGGCTGGCACACCTGGGTGCCTGAATCCGGCGCCAACATCTAAGGAACGGCATTTTGACTGACTGGCAGAACCAAAAGGTAATCGTTACAGGCGGCGGTGGCTTCCTGGGCAGACGTGTGGTGGCGGAGCTTACCGAGCGCGGATGCTCTGAGATATTCGTTCCACGCAGCGCTGACTACGATCTGCGAGATGCGTCCGTCGTACGCAAAATGCTCCAGGAATTTCCGCCAGACCAGATCGTTCACTTGGCCGCCAACGTTGGTGGAATTGGCGCCAACATGGAGCATCCCGGCGAGTATTTTTTCGATAACGCCTCAATGGGCATCCACATCATTGAAGAGGCGCGCAAGGCAGATGTTCCCAAGACGGTCGTCGTTGGAACTATCTGCTCATACCCAAAGTTTGCCACCGTTCCGTTCAAGGAAGATGAGTTGTGGGCCGGCTATCCGGAGGAGACGAACGCACCGTATGGGCTGGCAAAGAAGATGCTGCTGGTGCAGGCTCAGGCCTATCGACAGCAGTACGGGATGAACGTGGTCTACCTGATGCCAGTGAATCTATATGGCCCCGGTGATAATTTTGATCCTGAGTCATCACACGTGATCCCGGCGCTGATTCGAAAGTTCATCGAAGCAAGAGATCAGAAGCAACCCAGCGTTGAGATCTGGGGTAGTGGAACGCCAACGCGTGAGTTCCTATACGTGGACGATGCTGCAAAAGCG
>Ga0114993_10004286_pt1 | contig 14267 bp, 11 predicted proteins | sample ArcticOcean_MG_C_FD_87042 | JGI IMG/M metagenome (GOLD analysis project Ga0114993, IMG submission 87042) | Marine microbial communities from western Arctic Ocean - ArcticOcean_MG_CB2_150 | ecosystem: Environmental > Aquatic > Marine > Oceanic | place: Arctic Ocean: Canada Basin | collected...
AATACAGGTACAGTTAACGCAATTAAAGCAATTGCAACATAATTAATAGGCATATCCTGCTCTTCAATAGGAATATCACTTTTAGAAGACCTTTCTTTTACAGTTTTTAAACTTGCTTTTACGCCATCAACCAATGGCTTAAATAACTTTATTAATGACCATACACCTCCTACTACCATTGCACCAACACCAAGATAGCGAATTTTTGCATTCCAAATATCCCAAGCTGCTTCAAGTGTATTACCTTCAAAGCCTACAATTGCACTGTAAATAGGAATAGCAACAAGCCATGATATCAAGCCACCAGCAACAATAAGAATTCCAATATTTCTTCCTACAATATAACCGACTGAAATAAGGGCAGGTGATAAATCAGTGCCTAATCCAAAGATTGATTTGCCTACAACAGTTGCGCCAGCCATTTCTGCGCTCCACATTCCAAACGCTTGTTGACATAATTTCATTAATCCACCAGTTAAAGCAGTTAAACCTATCGTTTTGAGTCCTCCTGAGCCATCATCTTTAGCACCTTTTCTAGCTTCGTCTCCAGCTCGAAGTACTTCTGCTGTAGCCACACCTTCAGGGTATTTTAAATTAGCAGTAACAATTAGTGCTCGACGTAAAGGAACAGTAAAAAGAACACCAATTACACCACCTATAGCAGCAATTTTAGCAACTTCAATATAATTAAAGGTCTCCCAATAACCTAAAAGCACAAGCGCTGGAATAGTAAAGATAACGCCAGCTGCTAGTGATTCACCTGCAGATGCTGCTGTTTGAACAATATTATTCTCTAAAATATTTGATTTTTTAAATAATGATAAAACACCCATTGATATTACAGCCGCTGGAATAGAAGCTGAGACTGTCATACCAGCAAAAAGCCCTAGGTATGCATTTGCGCCCGCTAATATCATTGATAAGAGAATGCCAAGGAATACAGCTTTAATTGTAATTTCGGGATATTTACTGTCAGTCATAAGATTCCTTTATTAAGATAGCTTATAAACTAGGGGAAATGAGACTAAACTTACAAGCGTGCTTCAAAACCATTATTTGGAATCATAATAGAAATTATATTAATTTTATCTATCTATTTGGGGTGCTTTTTTTAAACAGGTTTAAATAGCTGAGAATATACCCGAAAATCTGACCTGGATAATGCCAGCGTAGGAAATTTTAAATATATGAAAAACATATTCTTTCTAAGTATAACTTTAATTTCATCTCTATTTACCCAATCTATTCAAATTGCTGGAATTGTTTTTGACCAAGAAACACAAAGACCTCTTGAAGGAGTGAATGTTATTTCTGGTGATATAGGTACAGTAACCACAAAAGATGGCATGTTTTCAGTATTAATTATTAATGGTACTGAAATATCTTTTTCACATATTGGTTATGAAACAATTAAAACAAATGCAAAATCAAGATTGACTATCTTTATGCAGCCTACTGTTCTAAGAGGTGATGAAATAATAGTCAGTGCAACTCGCGCAGTAGCAGGTATAACACCCGTAGCATTTTCAAATTTGACAGCACAGGAGATTGAAACTAGGAATACAGCTCAAGATTTACCTATGGTTCTTGCTTCGGAGCCAGGAATATGGGCCTATAGTGAGAGTGGAAATGGGACTGGTTACTCATATGTTTCTATACGTGGATTTGATCAAAGTAAAATTGGTGTAATGATTGATGGTGTTCCTTTAAATGATAATGAAACTCACCAAGTTTATTGGGTAGACCATGGTGATCTTCTTGCAGATGCTAAGGATGTACAGATTCAGAGGGGTATTGGTAATAGTCTATATGGATCATCTGCTTTTGGTGGTTCAATAAACGTTAATACAAATATTTTAAGTGACAAAAGAGAGGTTAGTTTTTCCTACGGCAAAGGTGATTGGAGTACTACTAAATATCGTGCACGTTATCTTTCAGGTAATGATCTTGGAGATAATCTTAGTATGGTATTAAGAACATCACAAACTAATTCTGATGGATATAGAGAAAATCATAGCTCAAAACAGAATAGTATGTTTTTTGGTTTAGAGCACCGAGGTGAAAAAATATCCAATCAATTTAGAGCACTTATTGGTTATGAAAATACTCAGCTCCTTTGGGATGGAATATATATGACTGATATTGGAGATAGGGCCAAAAGACGTGCAGGTGACAAAGCTTATACGGATAATTTTTTACAGCAGATATATTCGCTAAATACAAGTACTAAAATAAAAGAAAATTTATATTTTAAGAATGTTAGTTATCTAGTCCTAGGTAAAGGTTATTATGAAGTAAATAAGTTGGGACAAGATTTTTATTCTTATAATTTAGATATAAACAATTTGTATAGTGATAATGAAGAGCAAAGTATTTCAACAGATTTCTTACGAAGAAAATGGATTGATAATAATTATTTTGGTATAGTTCCAACAATTACTTGGATAAATAAAGGTATGCGAATGGATTTAGGAGGAGAAATCCGTTACTATACTGGTAATCACTTTGGTGAAGTATCAAAATTTTCAGATGAAAAACTAAATTCTCAATTTGGTGATAGTTGGTATAGATATTATCAATATGTTGGAAAAAAGAATTCTATAACTTCTTTTATTCATTTTAATTGGCACCCTGTTGGACAACCATTTACAATAACAGCTGATTTTCAAAATCAAAATCATAATTGGAAATTAAAGCAAGAAAAAGTTGGTCATTCAGTGGGACATGAGTTATCGGCTGATTGGAATTTTTTCAACCCACGCATGGGAATGATTTGGGAACTAAGTGACTCTGTCCACATGTTTGTTAATTGGGGCAAAGCTCAAAAAGAACCTGCGGATAATCAAATTATTCAAGCAGATGATGTAAGGAGTAATCCTGTTATGGCTGCAGCAGAAGTCATAACAGATTTTGAATGGGGTTTAGATTTTACTCTTGGAAGAGGTAGAGCACGATTTAATGGTTATAACATTAAGTATTTAAATGAGCAATTAAAAAATATTGATGTAAATCAAGAAGGTGAATACGATTATTATTCAGCAGACTCAACTGAACATATGGGGTTTGAATGGGAAGTTGGATTTAAGATAAATAGTCAATTATCTATGACTGCCAATGGTGCTTTGGTTATGAATTATTTTAATGATGGTAAAAGCTTACCCAATATACCTTCGACTTTGTTTAATTTTTCAATGGACTACCAACCTATAAAAAATGGATTGTTTTTTATTCATTGGCGACGTGTAGGAAATATGTATGTTGATCGAGAAAATACTGAGGAAGGAATGATAGATCCTTTTTCAATTTGGGATATGGGAATAAAATATAAATGGCAAGGCTTAGAGTTAATGGCCAAAGTCAATAATATTTTTGATAAACTTTATTCAACTTATGGCTATGGTTATAATCGGGATGGTTATCATGCTTACTATTGGCCTGGCGCAACAAGAAATACATTCATCAATATTTCTTATCAATTTTAATAATAAAGCTAATTCTTTAGAGGTTATGCGTTCGCCTTCTTCACTCATAGCAATATAAAACCCATTATCAGATTTTAAATGGTTCAATATTTTTTTAACCTTCTTTTTGAGTATTACTGCCCTTAATTATGATGCTCTCAAAATTAATATCATGATTAATTTTTTTGGTAAATTCTTGACGCATTTTTAGAATATTTTTGTCTCGAACTTTGCCTATGGATAAAATTTTTAATTTCATATTTATAATACTGTTAATTGGAAATTAATTAAAGTTGTATTTTACTTAAAGTAATAAAGAGTAAATAAATATAATAATAAGTATTTGAGGAGTCGAGATTCCTTTGTGTTTAACTTAAATTTAAAGTCTTATGTCTAATAAAAAATCAAATAGAAAGCGCCTTTTTATAATTGATGGCTATGCTATGCTATATCGTTCTCATTTTGCTTTGATAAGAAATCCATTGATAAATAGCAAAGGTATACACACTTCTGCGCTATTTGGTTTTATGAATCAGGTCTTGAAGCTACTTAGAAAAGAAAAGCCAGATTATTTGATGGCTGCTTTTGATACATCGAAAAAGACTTTTAGACATGAAATGTATCCTGAATACAAAGCTACACGTGAAAAAATGCCAGAAGAAATGAAGGCACAATTACCATATCTTTGGAAGCTTCTTAAGGCAATGAAAATTCCTACTTTAGAAGAGCCTGGTTTTGAAGCTGATGATATTATTGGTACATTAGCAGTAAGAGCAAATGAAAGTAACTTAGATACCTTCATTGTAAGTGGTGACAAAGATTTCATGCAACTGGTTAATGATAATATTTTTCTTTATTCGCCTTCTGGCAGACAATCAGAAATTAAAATTTATGATAAAATTGGTGTGGAAGATAAATGGGGTGTTCCACCTGAAAAAATTATTGATCTTTTAGGACTAATGGGTGATTCCTCTGACAATGTCCCAGGAGTTATGGGTGTTGGTGAAAAAACTGCAGTAAAACTTCTAAAAGAATATGGAACACTCGAGAATGCTCTAGATCATGCTGATGAAGTAAAAAATAAACGCGCTAGAGAAGGGTTGCAGTCTGGAAGAGAAAAAGCACTACTTAGCCAAGAGTTGGTAACTATAGATATAAATATGAATATAGATGCAAATTTTGAGGAAATGGCGACAGATGGCTTTGATGTAAATGAACTTGATACATTATTTCATGAATTAGAATTCCAAGCTCTTATTAATCAAATAAAAACTTTCAAAAGTGAAGTACCAATTAAAAATAATGAATCTCAAAAAGACTATAAATCATTATTAGATTTAGTCGAAATTCAAAAATTTACTAATTCAATTAAAGAAGATGAGTGGCTTTCATTTGATTTAGAGACTACTTCTTTAGATTCAATGTCATGTGATATTGTTGGCTTTTCCTTCTCTAACAAAGTAAATCAAGCGATTTATATACCAATTATTTATAAAGAAAAAGAAACCAATTTATTTGATGACCATCTAAATTCAGTCTTAGATATTTTAAAACCAGTATTTGAAAATTCAAAAATACCTAAAACTGGACAGAATATAAAATTTGATGCATTAATCTTAAGAAATCATGGATTAAAGGTTTTTGGACTCAAGTTTGATACTTTATTAGCAGCTCACTTAATTAATCCAGATTCAAGAAATTTAAAATTAGACAACCTATGCTTTGAACATCTTAATTACCGTATGATCCCCATTGAAGATCTAATTGGAAAAGGTAGGAATCAAATATCAATGGCGGAAGTAGAGCTTGAAAAAATTACATATTATGCATCTGAAGATGCAGATGTCGCATTGCAGCTCACTCATATTTTTGAAGAGAAATTAAAAAAACAAAATCTTGATAATTTTTTTAATGAAATTGAAATGCCTTTACTACCAGTTCTTCTTGAGATGGAATTCAATGGAATGTTCGTTGACGCAAAGATGTTAAGTTTAATGTCTCAAAATCTTGGGAATAAAATCGACGAACTTACCTCAAGCATTCAAAAAGAAGCAGGAACAGAGTTTAATATCAACTCAACTCAACAATTAGCAAATATATTGTTTGATATAATTGGATTACCAGAGATTAAAAAAAGATCAACTGCTGAAGAAGTTCTAACTCGTTTAAAAAATGAGCATCCTTTACCAAGTTTAATTTTGGAATATAGAAAAATAAATAAACTTAAAAATACATATATAGACGCTTTACCAACATTAATCAATATAAAAACGAAAAAAATTCATTCAACTTTCAATCAAACGGTTACTTCAACCGGGAGACTATCATCTAGAAATCCAAATTTTCAAAATATTCCAATACGTACAGATTTAGGTAGAGAAATTCGTAAAGCGTTCAGATCTGAAAACAAAGATTGGAAAATATTTTCTGCAGATTATTCTCAAATTGAATTAAGAATTATGGCTCATTTATCTCAAGATAAGGCTTTGTTGGATGCTTTTAATAACGGTGAGGATATTCATACTAGAACAGCTGCAGATGTTTTTAATGTTGGTATTGATGAAGTTATTCCAGAAATGCGTCGCACAGCAAAAATTGTAAATTTTGGACTTCTTTATGGTGCTGGTCCATTTCGAATGAGTCAGGAATTAGGCATACCGCATAAAGAAGCGAAGTCAATTATTGAAGCGTATTTTGAACGATATTCAGGTATAAAAAATTATATTGATTCTGTGATTGAGGATGCGCGTAATAAAAAATATGTTGAAACAATGTTAGGTCGTCGTCGTCAAGTATGGGATATTGATAGTAATAATCATCTCCATAAAGAAGCAGCGAAAAGAATGGCTATTAATATGCCTATCCAAGGTACTAATGCAGAAATGATTAAAATTGCAATGATTGACATACAAAAAGAATTATTATCAAAAAATATGCAATCTAAAATGTTACTTCAAATACATGATGAGTTAGTATTTGAAGTACCTTCAGAAGAGTTAGATAACCTTCAGAAAATAGTAGTTAATAAAATGGAAAATTCATTACCATTATCAGTTCCTATCATAGTTGATTATGGTAATGGAGACTCTTGGTACGAGGCTCATTAGTGGAAGCAAGCATAACATTAAAAAAAGTTGGAAAATTAGTTAAAGATAAAACAATTCTTGCAAGTTTAACCTTTGGTGTTGAAAGAGGGTCTTTAGTTGCAATAATTGGTGATAATGAAGCAGGAAAGTCAATGTTACTTAAGGTTATTTCTGGGGTTGAATATCAAGAATATGGACAAGTCTTTATTAATGGTCTAGATTCTAAAAAAAGGCGATTAGAGGTAATGTCTTCGATAGGATTTGTTCCTCATGAAATTGATTTAGACCCTTGGTTAACGGTTGAGCAAAATATTCAGTTTATTGGTCTTCTATATAGAATTGATACAGAAACTTTAAATACACGTATGGTACAGCTAGCAAGAGATTTACATATAATTCCTTTTTTGAAATCAATGGTCAGTGATATTTCTCCAGGAATTATAAAAAAAGCAATGGTAATTCGCTCATTAATTCATGACCCAGATATTTTAATTATGGATGATCCAACAGCATTTATGGATGCCGAATCTTATCGTCATACATGGGATTTACTACTTAGACTTCGTGGAGAAAAAACTATATTATATGTTAGCCAATCCCTTCAAGAAGTGGAAGAAGCACACGATCGTATTCTTGTACTTGAAGATGGTCGTATTACATTAGATGGCAGCTTAGATAAATTATTAGGTAGTACTTTTGAATACCATCAATTTCAAATTGAATTTGAGGAATTATCAAAAAATCTATATAATCAATTATCCAAATTACCTAAAGTAAAAAATGTATCAAGAATAGGTAATAGCATTCATTTCTATGGAAAAGAAAGGAATGTTTTCTTTGATGTTTTAAATGCTGCTACATCTGCAATAATGAAAGATATTAGTGTTAAAAAGCTAGGGCTTCAAGATCTTATGGATGCTAAATATGCAAAGGATGGAATTCATTGATTAAAGCATTACTCCTTAGACGTTATTGGCTCCTTCGTCATCGTTTTTTATCAACTATTTCTTTTATAATATTAATTCCAATAGTATTTCATTTTTCTATTACAAAGGTAATGGAAAATATTTTACCCCTTTCTTCTAATAATGTAGCTTATGAGATTTGGGTTTTTCCTGCAATTATTTTTTTGATAGCTTCATCATCGACATTTGCAATTATTTATAGAGACTTTTTTGATTTAAGAATTCATAAAATATCATTTTTACCTATTACTTTAGCTCCATATAGTAAAACTCGTTTAATTATTGGTTTTATAATTACATCAATAATTGAATCTTTTTTTTATGTGATCATTGCTATGATAATTTTAAACATACTTATTATTGAGCCATTAAACTGGCAGGTATTTTTGATTACACCAATTTTTACTTTTATCTATACTTTTTTACTTGCAAATGTTGTTGTCACTTTTTCAATAATATCTGAACGTATATTCACTTTTTTATCGCTTTCAATTATTTTGTTCTTTTTTATCATATTTGGAAATGGTTTTATAATAGATTTTGATTTATTTCCTCATATGATGGGTCTTTTTTTATCATATAATCCGTTAAGTATTATTTTATCAGAACTTAGAAATATTTTATTTTTCAATAATATTGATTGGAAATTAATAAGCATTCCTATTTTTGTTTCTGTGAGTTGGACTTGGTTTAATGGGAATTTACTAAAAAGAAAATTAAAACAATGATAGCTTACTTATCTGGAGCTATGGAGTTTTCTAAAGATGAGGGAGCTGGTTGGAGGAAAGATTTATCATTATGGCTAGAAATTAATATTGGCCATGAAGTTTTTAACCCTGTAGTTGAATCAGAAAATCTAATGAAAAGTTATGGTGCGGAATCTTATCGTGAATGGAAAAATAATAATATTGAGAAATATATAGATTTTATTAAAGTATGTGTAGATAGAGATATTGATATAGTCCGAAATAAATGTGATTATATTATTTGTTTATGGGATGAAGATGTTCTTAAAGGTGCTGGCACTCATGCTGAAGTAACTATTGCTTATGAATGTAATAAACCTGTTTTTTTAGTGAATAAATTAGAAATTAAGGATTTAAGTGGTTGGATTATGGCTTGTAGTCAAGAAATATTTTCAGATTTTGATTCTTTGAAATCATTTTTATTAGAAAAATATCCCGTCTAATTATTTCAATGAGGGGCCCTGAAGCAACTATTAACCTTGAACATTTAAAGTCAAATTTTGACATAGTTAAAAAACATTTAAATAATAAAAGAATAATGGCAGTTGTTAAAGCTAATGGTTATGGTCATGGTAGTGTACCATGTTCTATAGCTTTAGAAGATCATGGCTGTGATTTTTTTGGCGTCTTTTCAATCGAAGAAGGCGTTGAGCTTCGTGATGCTGGTATCAAATCAGATATTTTAGTTTTTTGCGCTCTTGATCCTGCCGGATTGAATGAAGCTGTTAAAAATAATTTAATATTAAATATTTCAGATAAGTCTCATTTAGATGTCTTAATGGATTTTCATAAAAACACACATAATGTACCTAGATTACATATTAAAGTAGATACAGGAATGACTCGACTAGGTTTGGATATTGATTCATTTAAGGATGTTGTAGAATTATTAATTAAACATACTGAAATAAAATGTGAAGGTATATATTCACATTTTGCAACAGCAGATGAAGGAGATCTTTCATATGCATTTGATCAAGAAAAGAAGTTTAAGTTAATATTGGATTCAACTGAAAAAATAGGTTATCCAATTAATAATATTCATTTTTCAAATAGTGGTGCTGCATTAAATATTGAACAAAATTATTGTAATATAACTAGAGTTGGAATGCTTCTTTATGGTGCTTTACCAAGTAATGAACTTGAAGAATCATTACCCGTTAAACCAGTATTGAATTTCAAAGCGCCAATTGTAAGTATAAGGTCAGTTCCTAAAAATACTTATGTTAGTTATGGAGGTGTATACAAAACTAATTCGAAAACTAATATTGTTGTTGTACAATGCGGATTTGCAGATGGATTACCAAGAAGATGGTTTGAGGATGGATATATATATTATAATGATAAAAAATATAATATTGCTGGTCGAATTTGTATGGATCAATTTATGGTAGATTTTGGCAATGTTATTCCAAAAATAGATGATAAAGTTCTAATGATAGGTAAAGATGGAAATAATGAGATTCGTTTTGAAACAATTGCAAATGCAGTCAAAACTACACCATATGCACTCGCGACAGCAATTGGTGGAAGAACACAAAGAATCTATCAGGGATAATTCCACTAAAGCATATTAGATTTCTATGTTGATGACTCAAGGAAACCTTACAAGAAGTATTTTTTTAAAAGCATTTATTTGTTTTTCTGCATTGTTTGGCCAACAATTCAAACATAGTATTGTTATGCCTGTGCCAGACCTTTCATTCCATCCCTCAATTTTTTATGGATTAGATGTTTTAGAACAGATGGATTTCAAACCTCTTTATGGAAAAACTATAGGTGTTTTTACGAATCAAACTGCAGTAAACCGTAAAGGACAACATTTACTTGATTTAATGAAAGCTCATCCAAAAATAGATGTTAAAATAATTTTTACACCACAATATGGATTATTTGCTGAACAAAATAATCAATTTAAATTACAAGGTGATCAAAAATATGACCCTATTTACAACGCACAAATTGTTGAGGTTTTTGGTCGAAATGTAAAACCTCCTGAATGGGCTATGCGAGGTTTGGACCTTATCTTAATTGATATTCAAGATACTGGTGTACGTTTTTCTACTTATGTAGCTACAATGACGAAAATATTAGAAGTCGCAAGCGAGTGGAGTACACCTGTCATGATATTAGATAGACCAAATCCTTTACGAGGCGATAGAGTGGATGGCCCAGTCATTCGCCCTCAATTTCAATCATTTGAAGGTTATCATCTTGTTCCAATTCGCCATGGTATGACAATAGGTGAGATGGCAGTTATGGCAAATGAAATGGGGTGGATAAAAAATTTAAAACGAACAAATCTTACGATAATTCCAATGGCGAATTGGAAGAGATCTTATTGGCTTGATAAATCTGAGCATCCTTGGATTAATCCACAACCTCAAATAAAAACTATTCGAACAAACTTAGCATATGTTGGTTTTGGTTTAATTGAAGGTACAAATCTGAATGATGGCCGTGGAACAGATCGTCCCTATATGCGAATAGGCGCACCGTGGCTTTCTGGCTATCATTTATTAGAAAAACTTATTCAATTAAAATTACCTGGAGTTGAATTTCGTGTAGTAGAATATGTGCCAAGAAAGAAACCTGAGGATAAGGTTATACCATTATATGTTAATAAGGTATGTAGCGGTATTGATATATATATTAAAGACCCAAATCGTTTTGACCCTATAGCAACGGCTACAGGAATTATGGTTCTAGCTCATCAACTTTATCCAAGAGAATTTAAGTGGGATGAATTACACCGTATAGATATGCTATTCGGCCATAGTCAATTACGTATTTTTGCCGCGCAAGGAAAACCAGCAAATTATCTTCCTCCTTTGTGGCTTAAAGATGTATTAAAATTCAATGAATTTCGTCAGAAGTTTTTGATTTATAATTAATCAATGAGTAGAAAAGTTCTTTTATTATTTATTCCATTCTCAACTTGGGTTTTAAGTCAAACTCATTTTACAATTCCTCAAAATGTTTGGCGTATATCTTTTAATCAAAGTATTTCTGGTGGTAGATGGATAGGACATGACGGTGAAAAAGGGTTAAAAGATTTTAGCTATAATCTAAAAGATATTGATTATTCTATAACTCAATATTGGAAACATACTCTAAACACGCAGCAATTTACATTAGAATATGGCTTATCAGATAAATCAACTTTTATTTTAAATGTTCCAATAATTCAAAAATTTAATCAAAATCATACTTGGTCAATATCTTCAGATTCTAATATTGTAGTTATAAATAATCTAATGAAATACTATTTTCCTAAAAATAAATCTAATTCAGGTTTAGGTGATGTTACAGTTGGGATGAAAGTATTATTTGTTGGAAACCCTGCATGGCGAGGTGGAAAAAATAAATTTTCAATTTATGGTGGTTTAGATGCCACCTTCCCTTTTGGACAAAGTTTAAAAAAATATTATACTAAAGATCTCGATGATAATGGAATTCCAAATCAGTTTAAGCAGTTACCTATTAGTAATGGGCTTACAAAATGGAGAGGCAGCCTTTTTGGTGAACTTTACCGTAAAATGCGAGGTAGGCTTGTTAACATAAATTGGTCGTTTAGTCTATCTTCTTTTAATAGAGAAATTATTAATCCAGCTTACTCTTTTTTATGGATTGAAGAAACTGGAATGGACTCTATTTCTAAGGCTATTGGAAATTCAGTTTTATATGAGGAAGGAAAACAAATTTTATTATCAATTCAAGGTCAATTAGAGTTGTGGCCTAACCGCATATTCTTTTCTTCTGGTATGGACTGGATGCTATCAGGTCGTGATCAATATTTTTCTAAAAGCAATGAATGGGATTCTTGGATGAGCTCACGCAATAATTACGATACTAAAAAAACATTGTCAACCCAATTTATTAGATTCAACTTCCTTAATATAGACCCATTCAAGCAAATTGGACCAATTCCTTTTGAATTAGAGTTTGGTATTAGATGGTATGTACCATATTTAACTTATCATACCTATGGTTATACATCTTCATGGATAAAAATCAGTTCTTACTTCCAAGCTTGGTAAAAAACTATATTCTATCATTAGTTAATTACTTAAATGATTGATTCAAAAAAATCTATATTCGCTTGGTCTTTATACGATTGGGCAAACAGTGCCTTCTCAACAACAGTTATGGCCGGTTTTTTCCCTGTTTTTTTTAAAGAATATTGGTCGACTACAGATAGTGTAACTTTAAGTACTTGGTACCTAGGGCTGGCAAATTCTGTGGCTTCTATTATAGTTGCTGCACTTGCTCCTTTCCTTGGTGCTATAGCTGATCGTGGTTCTGCTAAAAAGAAGTTTCTTATGCTCTTTGCATTTTTGGGTATTATTGGAACTGGATCTTTATGGATGGTTAAACAAGGTCAATGGCAAATAGCTGTATTATTTTATATTATTGCCTCAATTGGGTTTATGGCGGGAAATATATTTTATGATTCGTTACTTCCAAGTATTGCTTCAAAGGATAAAATAGATTTCGTATCATCTTTAGGGTTCGCTTTAGGCTACATTGGAGGTGGCTTGCTTTTTTTAGTAAATGTTTTAATGTATTTGAAACCTTCAATGTTTGGAATTGTTGATGGTGCAACAGCAATAAGACTATCATTTGTAAGTGTGGCTCTATGGTGGGCCATCTTTTCAATTCCTATTATGCTTTTTATTAAAGAACCTGCTAATTATTCGCCAATAAAAATTACTAAAGCTTTTTCTGCTGGTTGGAATCAACTTCTTAAAACAATTAAAGAGATTAGACATTTAAAAGTGGTAGCTACTTTTTTACTAGCTTATTGGCTTTACATAGATGGAGTTGATACCATTATTAGAATGGCTGTTGATTATGGCTCAAGTATTGGTTTCGCTACAAGCTCATTGATAACGGCTTTACTTTTAGTGCAATTTGTTGCTTTTCCTGCAACATTAGGATTTAATTGGTACGCCTCAAAAATTGGTATTAAGAAAGCTATGTATACAGCCATTATAGGCTACTCAATAATTACTATTTTTGGTTCGCTAGTAGAGGAAGAATGGCATTTTTATATACTAGCAATACTTATTGCTTGTTTTCAAGGAGGAATCCAATCATTAAGTCGATCAATGTATGCTCGAATAATTCCAATAGAAAGAGCAGCGGAATTTTATGGGTTCTATAATATGTTAGGAAAGTTTGCAGCAATAATAGGACCACCATTAATGGGTTATGTGGGTTTAGTGACGGGTAATCCAAGATTTGGTATCTTATCAATCGTTATACTTTTTATTTCAGGAGGATTTATTTTAAGCAAAGTTGATTTGGATGAGGGAGAAAAAATTGCGAAATCATATTTATCAAAAGAATGAAGATTCGTGATTAAGCATTTATTTATATTTTTTACAATTTCTTCATACAATGTTAATCTTAGCATTTTTTCTAAGAGCTTAATTACATAGTTTTAAACAGAGGAATCAGTACTATGGAAACTATTTCAGCAAAATATTCACAGTTTGTTATGCCTGATCATATAAATGTTGTTGGTACACTCTTTGGAGGTCAAATGATAGCATGGGTTGATTTGGCAGCTGCAAAAGTATCACATAGATTTTTAAAAGGAAGTGATGTAGATGGAGCTGTAACAAGAACAATTGATAAAGTAGAATTTAAAGAGCCAGTCTATTTAGGCGATTGGGTCAATTTTTTAGCTACAATTATATCTATCGGTAAAACCTCTTTTACAATTCAAGTAGAAGCTTATGCTGAAGGGAGACATTCAGATCCACGTTTAGCATGTGTTGCAACTCTTGTTATGGTAGCTGTAAAAAAAGATGTAGATGGAAATTATAATAAAATAGAGCATGGAAAGACAAACTAACTATTTTAAATATAATGCGTTAGTGTTTCTTCTCGCTTTTGGTTTAGCACAGAATGATACAACAAATGTAAATCGTTCAGATATTATAAAATCTCAAGAAGCTAAAACTGTAAGTATTTATGCTTTAGTTAATTCAATTGATACTA
>Ga0114993_10004288_pt1 | contig 14258 bp, 14 predicted proteins | sample ArcticOcean_MG_C_FD_87042 | JGI IMG/M metagenome (GOLD analysis project Ga0114993, IMG submission 87042) | Marine microbial communities from western Arctic Ocean - ArcticOcean_MG_CB2_150 | ecosystem: Environmental > Aquatic > Marine > Oceanic | place: Arctic Ocean: Canada Basin | collected...
CCCCCCTGACCTGGCGGTTATAGATATTAAAATGCCAAGAATGGACGGCGAGGAATTACTTAAAAGATTAAGGAAAAAAACTTCAATACCAATACTATTTCTGACATCAAAAGATGAAGAGGTTGACGAACTACTCGGTTTAAAATTGGGGGCTGATGATTTTATTAAAAAATCTGGAGGATTTTCTATTAAAATTCTTATTGAAAGAATAAGAGTGCAATTAAGAAAAAAAACAGAAAGTCCAGAAGAAAATAAAAATTTAATTAAGCATGGCAAACTTGTGCTTGACCCTTCACAACTTGAATGTGAATGGAATGGAAAATCTCTTCCAGAAAAGCTAACAACAACCGAATTTTTGATAGTCAAAGAACTTGCAAAAAGGCCTGGTATAATTAAAGAAAGAGCACAATTGATGGATATAGCATATAAAGATAATACAGATATTGAAGATCGAACTATTGATAGTCACGTTAAAAGGATTAGAAAAAAATTTAAAAAGATAGATCAAAATTTTTCAGCAATAGAAACAAGATATGGAAGTGGTTACAGGTGGAATGTTAGTTAATGAAATCAAATTTTTTTAGCTCAAGTTCAATACTTAAAAAATTTTTATTTTTTAATTTGATAGTCTTTTTGGTTTTAGGAATTTTTACATTTTTCTATCTTAGTTCTACAAAACCTAATCTAGTTAAAAAAAGGTCTGATCAACACACTAGAATTATAACTAATACAAAGGACCATATAAATAGACTTAATATAGAATTTAATAAAAAGAGTAGCACAAAATTTTTATTATCAACAAGATTTTTATTTCAAAATTTAGATCGCGTTCAGTTATACGACTCAAATTCTAATTTATTAGTAGATACAGATACTTTAGATCTTGCTCAAGATGTATTTATTAAAAATCAAAATGTACAAGAGTCTTCAATTGATAAGCTCGATGAGAATATAAATGTTGTTAAAAATTCACAAGACTCACAAGCTATAACCTTTAATACAGAAAATTTTGTTAAAAAGTACTCAGAACAAAAAGATATTAGTGAAAAATTAATTATTAGTGAGATGATAAATAATAATTTTTACGTAATGACTATAAATTCTGTAAAAATAGATGGAACAATTAAGGGTTATATCGTTGTCTCGGAAATTGCCAATGACATATTAATAGCGGTAGATGAAAGAAAAAACTTTGTATTGAGAACAGTTTTTTTTATAGCTTTAGTTATTTTAATTTTTTCAGTTTTTTTAAATAAATATATTTTAAAACCAATAAGATCTTTAGTGCTTTATACAAAAGCTATTAAAGAAAAAGATGTAAAAATAGATAAACATGAAAAATATTTTTTAAGAAAAGATGAGGTTGGTCAATTATCTAGATCATTAAATGAAATGACAGAAGATTTTTACAAAAGAATAAATATAGCTGAAACGTTTTCATCTGATCTAGCTCATGAAATAAGAAACCCTCTCACTTCTTTAAAAGGTGCTTCAGAAGTTCTAGATAATACGTAAGATAGTAAAAAAAGAAAAAAACTAATTAAAGTTATAAGTCATGATGTAGAAAGAATTGAAAGGTTAATTACTGATTACTCTCAAATGCTAAAAGATGAAGCATCTTTATCTAGAGCAAAAATGGAAAAAGTTGATTTAATCAATGTTGTAAATTCTGTTGTTGAATACTTTAATAGTGATTTACTTAATTCGAATAAAAATATCAAAATAAATATAAATAATTTTAATAAAAATATTTCTGAAATAAATGTTATGGGGGTAGAGAGCAAACTTGAACAAATTGTAGCAAATCTTTTAGATAATGCTATTTCATTTAGCCCATCCAATAGCAAAATATCCGTTTTTTATGGCACCAAGCAAAAAGATGCACAGCTGCTCATTGAAGATGAGGGCCCAGGTTTTAATGAGACAAACATTGATAAAATTTTTGATAGATTTTATAGTAATAGACCAGAAAAATTTGGAGAGCATTCAGGTTTAGGCTTAAATATTGTAAAAAATATTATTGAACTTCATGGAGGATCAATTTTAGCTTCTAATCAGCCTGGTCACAAAAAAGGGGCGAAAATTGAAGTACTATTGCCAATTTATAAATAAATATAATCAATCAATCAGTTGATAATTTTATATTAACTTGTTAAATAGTTGAAAATTATGACACAAGATTTTAAAGTAAAAGATATCAGCCTAGCAGATTTTGGTAGAAAAGAGATTTCAATAGCAGAAACTGAAATGCCAGGTTTAATGGCATTAAGAAAAGAATATAAAAATAAATTTCCTCTCAAAGGCGCCAAAATACTAGGGTGCCTTCATATGACGATTCAAACTGCAGTTTTAATAGAAACCCTTATTGATCTGGGTGCTGAAGTTAGATGGTCTTCATGCAATATTTTTTCTACACAAGATCATGCCGCGGCAGCGATAGCTAAAGCAGGAATACCAGTTTTTGCGTGGAAAGGTGAAACAGAAGAAGAATATTGGTGGTGTGTAAAACAAACCATTGAAGGTAAAAAAGATTGGAAAGCAAATATGATTCTTGATGATGGTGGAGATTTAACTGCACTAATGCATAAAGAATATAAAGATATGCTTAAATCTGTAAAAGGAGTTTCTGAGGAAACAACAACTGGAGTATTAGCGCTTAAAAAAATGGAAGCACAAAATACACTGTTGATACCAGCGATCAATGTTAACGATTCTGTTACTAAATCAAAATTTGACAATTTGTATGGATGTAGAGAGAGTTTAGTTGATGGAATTAAAAGAGCTACGGATGTTATGATGTCAGGAAAAGTAGCAGTAGTTGCTGGATTTGGAGATGTTGGAAAAGGTAGCGCGGCATCTTTAAGACAAAATGGAGCAAGGGTAATGGTTACAGAAGCTGACCCAATATGTGCGCTCCAAGCAGCTATGGAAGGTTATGAAGTGGTGCTTATGGATGAAGCAATAAAAGGCGCAGACATAGTTGTTACAGCAACAGGAAACAAGGATATCGTTACTGCAGATCATATGAGAAATATGAAAGACAGAGCAATACTTTGTAATATAGGACACTTTGACAATGAAATTCAGGTGGAAGCTTTAAAAAACTATAAGTGGTCAGAAATAAAACCACAAGTGCACGAAATTGAATTTCCAGATAAAAAAAGAATAATATTATTAGCTGAAGGAAGATTGGTTAATTTAGGGTGTGCAACAGGACACCCAAGTTTTGTTATGAGCGCATCTTTTACAAATCAAACTATTGCGCAAATAGAACTTTGGAACAACTCTGATAAATATGAAAAAAAGGTTTATGTATTACCTAAACATTTAGATGAAAAAGTTGCTACACTTCATCTAGAAAAAGTAGGAGCTAAACTGACTAAACTTTCAAAAGAGCAAGCAGATTATATTAGTGTTGGCACTGAAGGCCCATTTAAACCTGACACTTATCGCTACTAGTTAGTAGTTGATGGAATTAAAATCTTTACAAGATACAAAAAAATTTTCCAAAAAAATTTCTAAAATGTTAAACCCTGGAGATATTATTTTTCTCTGCGGGGAAATAGGTGTTGGCAAAACAACATTTGTACGATTTGTCATAAATTATTTAGAAGAAAAAAATAAGGTTAAAATTAGCGATATATTAAGTCCTACGTTCAATATAGTTTATGATTATACAATTGGAGATATAAAAATACTTCATTATGATCTGTATAGATTAAAAAATTATAAAGATATTCTTGAATTAGGTATATTCGAGGCTTCAAAAGATTATATTAAAATTATAGAATGGCCGGAATTGATTAAACCCAAACCCAAAAATAGAATTGAAATTATTTTAGGATATTCTGAATCTATGGAATACAGGAATGTAAAAATCTTTGGCTACGGCAAATGGAAAGATTATAAGTTTGATGAGAATTAAAAAACAAAAAATTGCTGGAGATGCATCTTTTAGAACATTTTATAGACTTAAACTAAGTGATAAAAATAAAATTATTGTTTACGCAAAAAAAGAAAAATATAAAAATTTAATTGCATATGCGGCTATTAATCAATTTTTACGGTCAAATAAAATATTAGCGCCTAAGCTATATGAACATAACTATTCTAAAAATATAATTATAATTGAAGATTTTGGAGATTTAACTTTTAATAAAGTACTAGCTAGATCAAGAAAAAAAGTATTAATTTATAAAGAGCTTGTAAATTTACTGATTAAAATCCAAAAAATAAAAACTAAAACTAAAATAAAAAGTATTGTTAGTAAACCACATATAATCAATAAATATTCTATAAAATATTTATTCAAAGAATCCGACTTATTTTTTGATTGGTATTTACCATTATTTTTAAGTAAAAAAAAATCATTATATATAAAATTAAAGTCTAGAAAAATTTTACTTAAAATATATAAAAAATTAAATTTTAGTAACTCTTGTTTTGTACATCGAGATTATCATGTGCACAATCTTATGAGATATGAGAAAAAAGTAGGAGTAATTGACACCCAAGATGCATTGATTGGAAACCCAGCTTATGATCTAGCTTCGTTAATTGATGATGTAAGAATAAAAACTTCGCCAAAATTAAAAAAACAAATTTACAATTATTACTTAAAGAATTCAAAATTATATAAATTTAAATCACAAGAATTTTTGGAAGATTTTAATATATTATCAGTTCAAAGAAACTTAAAGATAGTAGGTACTTTTTCTAGACTTTTTAAAAGGGATAAGAAAAAAAAATATTTAAAACTAATTCCTTATGCCTGGAAACTATTAGAAATGAGAATGAATTCAAAAGTGTTTTTGAATTTGAAAAAAGTTTTAGATATAAACATACCAAAAGAAATTAGAAGAACTGTAAATAGATGAAAATCCCAGTACTGTTTCCAAAAATATTTGACTATCCATTTACCTACAAATGTGACATTTCTGAAAAATTAAAATCAGGCGATTTTGTAAAAGCACCATTTGGTTCTAGTGACATAACTGGAGTAGTTTGGCCATACGAGCAGAAAACAGAAAAAAATTTCAAAATAAAAAAAATTACTAAAAAAATTAAAGTAAAAAATTTAAACCCATCAATGATTGATTTTATATCTTGGTTTTCTAAATATAATCTAGTGCCGTTGGGAATGGCACTAAAATTATGTTTATTAAACAAGGATGTTGTAGAAAAAAAGTTTGATAAAGAATTTATTAAATTCCAAATTAAAAAAAAAAATAATAAGTTGTTACTAAATAAAGAACAAAAAAAATCACTAGAATTTATTAAAAGAAATGGAAAAAATTATAACGTCACAGTATTAGAAGGAATAACTGGATCTGGGAAAACACTAGTTTATTTTGAAAGAATTAAAGAAATTATTTCAAAAGATTTGCAAGCATTAATTTTACTTCCAGAGATTGCATTGACAAATCAATTTAGTAGAAGATTTAAAGATTTTTTTGGATCTGAACCAGCAATTTGGCACTCAGAAACGTCAAAAAAAAATAAATCAATAATTTGGAATGGGATTACTGAAGGTAAAATTAAAATAGTTGTAGGAGCTAGATCTTCACTTTTTTTACCATTTAAAAATTTAGGAATAATTATTGTAGATGAAGAGCACGATGCATCTTACAAACAAGATGAAGGCATTTCTTATAATGCGAGAGATATGGCAATTACAAGAGCATCATTAGAAAATATTCCTATAAATTTAGTAACTTCGATACCTTCAATAGAAACCTATAATAATGTTGTTAACAAAAAGTATTATATAACAAGATTAACCAAAAGATATAAAGATGCTTCTCTACCAGATGTTAAAATTATAAATTTACATTCTGAACATTTAAAAAAAGAAACATGGATAGCAAATAAAACTATAAATAAAGTTAATGAATATTTAGATAAAGGAGATCAGATACTTTTTTTTTTAAATCGCAGGGGATATTCTCCTTTTGTAATTTGTAAAAAATGTGGATTCAAATATGAATGTCCTAATTGTTCTATTAACTTAAATTTTCATCAAAAAATAAATAAATTGCTATGTCATTATTGTGGTTTTAAATCATCCTTAAAAAAAATTTGTAAAGATAAAAAGGAGTGCGATTTTCAATTTTGTGGACCAGGCGTCGAAAGAATTTTTCAAGAATTAAAGAAAATCTATCCAAATAAAAAAATAGAAATATTTTCTAGCGACACAATGAAGAAAAATAAACTTAATAATGACCTTTTACAAAAAGTGGAAAAAAAAAAAATTGATATTTTGGTAGGAACTCAATTATTATCTAAAGGTTTTCATTTTCCAAGATTAAATTGCATTGTTGTTGTTGATGGAAATTTTTCATCACATGGTTATGACCTTAGATCAGCTGAAAAAAATATGCAGCTTTATCATCAGCTAGCAGGAAGAGCAGGAAGAGAAGGAAAAATCTCAACTATTTATTTTCAAACTTATACACCAGATGATGAGATACTATTAAATATTTCCAAGAATGACCCAAACATATTTTTGAAAAATGAACTTTTATTAAGAAAAAATAAAAAACTACCTCCATTCTATAGACTTATATCTTTAATTGTTTCGGGGAAAAATGAGCTTTTAATTATGAAGTCAGCTAACAGCATTAAGTCAAAGCTTCCCCAAATAAAAGAGGTAAGTGTTTTGGGTCCCGTCATAGCTCCAATTTCAAAATTAAGAAAAAAATATAGATGTAGAATTTTAATCAGATATCCAAAAAATCTTTTTATTCAGAAATATCTTTCAAAAACACTCAGTAAAATAAAAATAATATCAGGAATAAAACTTGAGGTTGATGTTGATCCAATTAATTTCAGCTAAAACAAGGATTTATCAGTATAAAAAAGACAAAAAGATACAATAGAAAATGTTGAATTTGTTTATATAATCTCATACAAAGCAGTTCATTTTAGGAGCATAAATTGAGTTCAAAATCAACATTTTCAAATTCTACATCAAAAAGCTATGCGGTAGCGTTGTATGAGCTTTCCAAAGAAAACTCAGATCTGGATAAAGTTGAAGATGACATGAAAGGTTTTAAAGAACTATTAAATGAAAGTTCAGATTTTAAAGAGATGATATTAAGTCCTATGATATCTAAAGAAGACAAAACAAATATTATACTATCAATATGCAGTAAAAGTAATTTGACTGACACGCTAAAAAATTTTTTGGGTTTTGTTGCTACTAAAAATAGATTATTTTTTTTAAATAAAATAATTGAAAGTTTTTTAAATTTAGTGTCAAAAAATAAAGGTGAGCTAAAAGCTAAATTAACCTCAGCAAAAGAATTGTCTAGTGATGAACAAAAAAAAATACAAGCAGAACTATCTAGTGATTTTAAATCTCCCTTAAGCATTGACTACAAATATGATCCAGATTTAATTGCAGGATTAATTATTCAAGTAGGAAGCGTAATGGTAGACACATCAGTTAAAACTAAATTAAAAAAATTAGAAAAAAATATGTTAGAGGCATAATATGCAAATTAATCCTTCAGAAGTTACAAAAATATTAAAAGAACAAATTAAAAAATTTGGAGAAAAGGCAGAAATATCAGAGGTAGGCCAAGTGCTTTCAGTTGGTGATGGAATAGCTAGAGTTTATGGCTTAGATAACGTCCAGGCTGGGGAGATGGTCGAATTTTCTGGAAGCATTAAAGGAATGGCATTAAATTTAGAAAAAGATAATGTGGGTGTAGTTATATTTGGTGAGGACAGATCAATCAAAGAAGGTGATGTGGTTAAAAGAACCGGAGCAATTGTTGATGCTCCTGTCGGTAAAAATTTATTAGGTAGAGTGGTCGATGCACTTGGAAACCCTATAGATGGAAAAGGTGATTTAGATAAAAAATTAAAAAGAATGAGAGTTGATGTAAAAGCTCCTGGGATAATTCCTAGACAATCAGTAAACCAACCGATGCAAACAGGACTTAAAGCTATCGACAGCTTAATACCCGTGGGAAGAGGACAGCGAGAATTGATTATTGGTGATAGGCAAACAGGAAAAACTGCAGTAGCTATTGATACAATCATCAACCAAAAAGAAATAAATAAATCTGGAGAAGAAAAAGAAAAACTTTATTGCATTTATGTTGCAATAGGTCAAAAAAGATCAACAGTTGCCCAAATTGTAAAAACTTTAGAAGATGCGGGAGCCATGGAATACACAACTATAGTTGCGGCAACAGCATCCGACCCTGCTCCTCTTCAATTTTTAGCTCCTTATACAGGTTGTACTATGGGTGAATATTTTAGAGATAATGGTATGCATGCGTTAATTGTTTATGATGATTTATCAAAGCAAGCTGTTGCGTATAGACAAATGTCACTTTTATTAAGAAGACCTCCAGGGAGAGAAGCATACCCAGGTGATGTATTTTATCTTCATAGTAGACTTCTTGAAAGAGCGGCAAAACTTAATGATAATCACGGTGGAGGATCACTTACCGCATTGCCAATTATAGAAACTCAGGCTGGAGATGTTTCAGCTTATATCCCAACAAATGTTATATCTATAACAGATGGTCAAATTTTTTTAGAAACAGAATTATTCAATCAAGGAATAAGGCCTGCTGTAAACGTTGGTCTTTCAGTATCTAGAGTAGGATCAGCCGCTCAAACTAAAGCGATGAAAAAAGTGGCAGGATCAATAAAATTAGAGTTAGCACAATATAGAGAAATGGCCGCATTTGCACAATTTGGTTCTGACCTTGATGCTTCTACACAAAAATTGCTTAACAGGGGATCAAAATTAACTGAACTACTAAAACAAGATCAATATTCTCCAATGCCAGTCGCGCAACAGGTTATTGCAGTTTTCTCGGGTGTGAGGGGTTTTTTAGATGACGTAGAACTAAAAAATATTAAAGATATGGAAATACAGATTTATGAAGCAGTCAAATCTACCAACCCAGAGATTATTGATACAATTAATAATACAGGCAAACTGGAAGAAGATATAGATAAAAAATTAACATCAATTATTGAACAATTCAAAAAAAATAAATAAAAATGCCAAATTTAGATGACTTAAAAAAAAGAATTTCAAGTGTCAAGTCTACGCAAAAAATAACCAAGGCTATGAAAATGGTGGCTGCTGCGAAGCTAAGAAGGGCTCAAGAAAGTGCTGAAAGAGGAAGACCATATTCAGAAAAAATGAATAATATAATTTTAAATTTAAGTAATTCAATTTCGGACAAAGAAAGTGCTTCAAAATTTTTAGTCGGCACAGGAAAAGACAATGTACATTTATGTGTCGTTATAACAGCTGATAAAGGTCTTTGCGGAGGATTTAATACAAATATTTGTCGAAAAGCTAAAAGTTATTTTAAAGATGTTTTAAAAAAAGGAAAAACACTTAAAATAATTACTGTTGGATCAAAAGGCGACGACCAACTAAAAAGGGCATACGGAGGTTATATAATAGATAAAATAAACTTTAAGGGTTTAAAAAGTGTTACTTATAAAGAGGCTGAACAAGTAGGGCACAAAATTATAAAATTATTTAATGAATCGCAATTTGATGTATGTAAAATATTTTATAATCGATTTAAAAATGTAATGACACAAATCCCGCAAGCGCAACAAATAATTCCGATAGAAAAAAATCATAACGATAAGAAAGAAGTGTTAGACAGTTTTTATGAGTTTGAACCAGAAGAAAAAGAAATTTTAGATGATCTTCTTCCAAGAAATATTTCTACACAAATTTTTAAAGCTATTCTTGAAAATGCAGCGAGTGAACAAGGTTCAAGAATGACTGCAATGGATAGTGCCACAAGAAATGCAGGCGATCTAGTTGATAAGTTGACAATCACTTATAACAGAAGTAGACAAGCGGCGATTACAAAAGAATTAATTGAAATAATATCAGGAGCAGAAAGTTTATAATATGGATAATAAATCTGGAAAAGTTATACAAGTAATAGGAGCGGTAGTTGATGTTGAATTTGAAGACCAGTTGCCCGAAATTTTAACAGCATTAGAATGTGATAATTCTGGAAATAGATTAGTTCTTGAGGTAGCTCAGCACTTAGGTGAATCGGCCGTGAGAACTATAGCGATGGATAGTACGGAAGGTCTTAAAAGAGGTGATAAAGTTATAAATACTGGAGTTCCAATACAAGTTCCAGTCGGACCAGAAACGTTAGGAAGAATAATCAACGTTGTTGGTGAGCCTATAGATCAAAAAGGAAAAATTTCAACAAAAGAAAAATGGTCAATACATCGCTCTGCTCCAAAATTTACAGATCAATCAACTGAAAGCGAAATATTAGTTACTGGAATTAAAGTTGTGGATTTACTTGCTCCATATTCTCGAGGTGGAAAAATTGGACTTTTTGGGGGAGCAGGTGTTGGAAAAACAGTAATTATAATGGAATTAATTAATAATATAGCTAAAGCCCATGGAGGATTTTCAGTATTTGCAGGAGTGGGAGAAAGAACTAGAGAAGGAAATGATTTATATCATGAAATGATAGAGTCCGGTGTAATTAAACCTGAAGGAAAAGGTTCCAAGGCAGCTTTAGTTTATGGTCAAATGAACGAACCGCCAGGAGCAAGAGCAAGAGTAGGGCTAACAGGCTTGACAGTTGCAGAGTATTTTAGAGATAAAGAAGGGCAAGATGTTTTATTTTTTGTTGATAATATATTTAGATTTACTCAAGCAGGATCAGAAGTTTCTGCCCTTTTAGGAAGAATACCTTCAGCAGTGGGCTATCAACCTACATTAGCTACTGATATGGGAAATTTGCAAGAAAGAATAACAACAACAAACAAAGGTTCTATTACTTCAGTGCAGGCTATCTACGTTCCTGCGGACGATTTAACAGATCCAGCTCCAGCTACTTCATTTGCGCATTTAGATGCAACGACAGTGCTATCAAGACAAATTGCTGAATTGGGAATATATCCAGCGGTTGACCCATTAGACTCTACATCTAGAATTTTAGATCCAAGAATAGTCGGAGAAGAACACTACCGAGTAGCAAGAGAAGTTCAAAGAATTTTGCAGAGCTATAAATCTTTACAGGATATTATAGCAATTTTAGGAATGGATGAACTTTCCGAAGAGGATAAATTAACAGTAGCAAGAGCAAGAAAAATACAAAAATTTCTATCCCAACCATTTTTTGTAGCAGAAGTTTTTACAGGCTTTCCAGGAAAACTAGTAGATTTAGAAGAAACCATCAAAGGATTTGATGCTATATGTAAGGGCGAATACGACCATTTACCTGAAAATGCTTTTTATATGGTGGGAACTATTGATGAAGTAATACAAAAAGCAGAAAAAATGGCAAAAGAAGCTGCCGCTTAATGGAAAATAATTTTAAAATAGAAATAATTAGTCCAGAAAAAATAATTTTTTCAGACGATACAAAAATAGTTAAAATTCCATCTTACGAGGGTGATATGAGTATATTGAAAGATCACATTTCCACAATAACATTTTTAAGACCTGGAATAATTAAAATAGAAAAAATGGATAATAATTTTGAAGAATTTTTTGTTCAAGACGGTACTGTGGAATTTTTTAAAAATATTTTAGTATTACTGTCGTCTTCTGTGGAAAATGTGAAAAATTTATCAAAAGAATTTATTGATAATTTAAGTAAAGACACTCAAAAACAACTTTCAAATGAAGGTATCACAGATCACGATCGCTATGTATTGAACCATCAATTGGAAACACTTAAGGAAATAAAAGTTTAATTTAATTTTCAAAAGTCAATTCCTTAGCCATTCTTTTATAAATATTCATTTTAAAATTTACAACGATATCAGGTAAGGCTGAAGGATCAATCCACTTCCAATCTAAAAATTCTGGATTTTTTGTGTTGATATTTATTTCATTTTTATTCCCCATAAATTTCATAATAAACCACTTTTGTTTTTGTCCTCTATATTTTCCTTTCCAGATTTTACCTAAAAGATTTTTAGGCAAATTGTATGTTAGTAAATCATCTATTTCTCTTACTAATCTTGTAGTTTTTACTCCAGTCTCTTCTTCGAGCTCTCTTTTTGCAGCATTTATAAAAGTTTCATTTTTATCTACACCACCTTGTGGCATTTGCCACAAATTATTTGGATTATCTATTCTTCTTCCCACAAAAACTTTATTACTTTCATTTAATAAAGCTATCCCCACTCCCACTCGTAGAGGCAAATCTTTTTTAATCTTCACTAAATTTTATCCATTTAGTAGTTTGATTGCATAATTTAATTGATTATCTGAGCTTGTATTAATAGTAAATTCTTCACCTTTTTCTTCTACTCTTATATCAGGCAAAACACCTATGTCTGAAATAGATTTACCAGATGGTAAATAATATTTAGATATTGTTAATCTTATTGCTCCATTATTCTTCAAAGGAATAATTGACTGCACAGATCCTTTTCCGTAAGTAGTTTCTCCAAGTAAAATTGCTCTTTTTTGATCTTGTAATGCTCCAGCTACGATTTCTGAAGCTGAGGCTGAACCATTATTAATTAAAACGATCAAAGGTTTGCCATTAAGACGATCCCCTTTTTTTGCAAAAAATTTTCTATTCTCTCTTTCAACTCTTCCTTTTGTAGAGACAATTTCTCCATCATTAAGAAAAAAGTCGGAAATGCGAATAGCTTGAGAAAGAAGTCCTCCAGGATTATTTCTTAAATCCAAAATATATCCTACCAATCTTTTATTATTTTCTAATTTAGAAATTTCATTTTTTAATTGGCTACTGCTATTTTCGTTAAAAGATCTAAGTCTAAGATATCCTATTTCCTTATCAATTAATTTTGCGGTCACTGATTTTATTTCAATAATCTGTCTAGTAATTTTAAAAATTTTGGCCTTTTTTAAACCTTTTCTTCTTATAGTTAATTCTATTGAGGTGTCTACTGGTCCTCTCATCAAATTTACTGCTTCCATAAGTGTTTTCCCTTGAACCTGTTCGCCATTGATTCTCACAATATAATCTCCAGATTTCACACCAGCCTTCGCAGCGGGTGTATCATCTATTGGAGTTATAACTTTTACCACTCCAGCTTCCATACTAACTTCAATTCCTAAGCCACCAAATTCACCACTTGTTTCCGTTTGCATTTCTCGAAAAGTTTCTGGATTCATGTAAGAGGAGTAAGGATCCAAAGATTGCAGCACTCCATTAATTGCAGAATCCATTACTTTTGATTGATCAATTTCATCAACATATTCTTCCTGAACTTTTTCCAAAACTTCAGTAAAAAGGTCAATTTTTTTATAAAGTTTATTCACATCTTCAGAGTAAACTTTATTTGGAATACTTAATAATAAGATAAAATATAAAATAATTTTAAAACTAAATTTTTTTTTCATATAGTTAATCTTTCTTTAGGAATTAATTCTGCCCACATTTTTTCTAAATTATAAAATTCCCTTTTTTCAGGATGAAAAATATGAATAATTATGTCAACTGCATCTATGAGCTTCCATTCATTACTTAGCCTACCTTCTAAATGACAATTTTCTATACCTAATTTTTTAAGTTTATCGAGTAATATTTCAGATAGCGCTTGCATGTGTCTTGATGAATTACCACTTGCAATTATCATAAAATCTGCGATTGAGGTTTTATTTCTTAAATTTACTATCTCTACTTCTTTTGCTTTGTTAGCAATTAATAAAATTTTAATTTTATTTTTAATCGAATCAATTTCTTTTAAATTCATATAAATTTATGTTATCAAACTTTTCTAATTAATGAAGATGAAATATTAATATTTTTGTGTTTAACGTAAATCCAATCACTTTTTCTTAGTTTTTTAGAAGCTATTGATCTCAAAGCTTTAGTTGAATAACCCTGTCTTGAAAAAACAATTATCTTTGCATATAAAGGAATCTTTTCCCAACCTTCCCATTTATGAAAATTAATAAAATTATCAGCTCCTATTAAAAAGAATAATTGTGCCTTGGAATTTTTTTTCTTTAAATATTTGAGTATATTAAATGTATTTTTAGGTTTACCTTTTTTATCTAGATAATTTATAAAAATTTTTCTCTCTTTCTTAGTTATATTTTTTGATAATTTAATTCTTATTTTAGTTTTTAAAAAGGGCTTTTTTTTTAAAGGATTTTGTTTTGTAATTATCCACATCAATAAATCTAAACCAAATTTTTTTAAAGCAACATTTGAAATGTGAACATGACCTATATGAGGAGGATCAAAAGTTCCACCTAAAATACCAATTTTTTTATAATTTTTTTCCAAATTTATTTCCTA
>Ga0114993_10004290_pt1 | contig 14257 bp, 16 predicted proteins | sample ArcticOcean_MG_C_FD_87042 | JGI IMG/M metagenome (GOLD analysis project Ga0114993, IMG submission 87042) | Marine microbial communities from western Arctic Ocean - ArcticOcean_MG_CB2_150 | ecosystem: Environmental > Aquatic > Marine > Oceanic | place: Arctic Ocean: Canada Basin | collected...
ACTTTAGATTTCCACACAATATCTTTATCTTTAGGTTTAGGTTCATCTTTAGTACCCAATACCCAACCTTTACCATCGTAATCTTTGTATACTTCAGTTAAATGTTCTTTAAATGTTTTCATTAAATCTCCTATAAAAACTCTATGGCAAAAGCCGATACTTTAATAAAGGTCGACCATTGATAGTAATATCACCCTTTTCATTTTTACCAATTTCTTTAACAATAATTTTTTTATTCTTAAAACGACCACCCAAAACCGTATCACCAATTTTAATGGGCACTTTTATATCTTCGTTCATATGTTGTTTAAATGTTTTCATTATACCATTTTATCAAAAATAAGTGCTGGTCCTGAAGTTTGAATATTAGTTAATTCTATTCCAAAAAACCTCATTAATGCTTCTAAAGCACGTTTTCCTAAATTAACAATTCTATCTAATATTTTTTCAGTTTTATCCCAAATAACATTCCATACATTTTTTATCTTATCTATTACTGCACGGAAAAAAGATGCTTCATCTAAAAAAGATTGTTCGTTTAAACTACCAAAATCCATCTCTTGAATACTCTCATTAATAATATTTTGAAATGTTGTTTCTGGTTTTTTATATTCTTCACTTCGCATCAATAATCTCAAACTCGACATAATAGCCCCACCAGAACTCTTAAATCCAACATTAAATTGTACTCTATCTGAATAATTTTTAATGTCTTGGGTGGGATGTCCATCTGCACCAATATCAATATTTTCAGATAATACATGTCCCGTAGGATCGAATTCAATCATTTTATTTGCTGTTGCTTTGCCATTACCAAATTTCTTATAACCGGAAGCCGCCTCATATACAAAATAATGTCTAAATGCATCATTATTATTAAAAAATTCAGTAAAAACTCCAGTCATATTTTTATGTAATGCTGCCTGTTTTATTACGTCCTGCACTGTTTTCTGATTTGGTAATTGTTTTTCTGTTCCCCTTTTAACTGCTTTATCAATATCTCTGGCATCTATATCTGAATGTATCGTTTTCCATTGTTTTTTAATCATTCTTAGTAAATCATTAAAGTCACTTTTTGAATTTTCACCAACTAATTCTCCAGCGGCACGAAAAGTAGCATAAGCCTCACCCTTTGAAGGAGATCCTGTTTGTGATTTTCCCTTTTTCTTTAAACTAATTTTAACATCTCCTATTAACATATCAGTTTTAGGAATCGAACTTGCAGTTGCTTTGACTATCTTTACCATGTCCTTCCAAAATTTACTTAATCTTTCAGCAGCTTCTCCTCTTTTCTTTTTCTTTCCCTTTTCTCCTGCTCCAAATTGTTCCATTGTACCATCACCACCAAGTTCTTTAAATTTTTCTGCCAATTTCATTGCCGATTCTTTTACTTCTGGAATTTTCCATTGTACTTGTTGTACATCTGTTAAAACAGTAATTTCATCTGTATATAACTCATTATACGCTTTTGTTATCAAATTTTCCCAATCTGAACCTGACGGCTTGCTGGGATCTTTTACTCCCGGTGGTTTAGTAAATTGCCCCGTTTTTGCGATATCAGATATTTTATATTCCTTACCGTCATCTCCCACAAACTGATTACCCATTGTAGTAATTGCATACTTTTTTCCATCTTTCGCCATTATTCGTTCAGTATCTTTAAAAATGTCTTCAAATTTTTTAGATGCAAATTTTAATACAACTTCTCCTCCCACTTCCAATTTAATTGGGGTTTTATCTTTTATTAGAGTAAGAAGGTGTTCCCTATAAGGTTTCCCAGAACGCATATCTATGGGTCCTAAGTTTTTTTCTGATAGAAAATTTTTAAATCTCTTCATATACTCTCCGCTCTTGGTCCTAATAATTTTTTTGGCATGATTAACACTCTAACATCTGTATATGTATTCCCACCAGTATAATACTTTCTACCTGATGTATATCGGGCACCTATTACGGGCGTATAGTCTCCTGTAAAAAAAGACACATCTCCATTAAAAGACATATGACTCGACCATGATAATACATATGCTATCCCATGAATGTCTTTTCTTCCATTATAAACGTTTAAAATGGGATCACCTTGCCCTATAAATTGACAATTATCAACTCCAAAATCAGGATTAACACTCGTTTTATAATCTGGTCCAAAAATTGCAAGATTAATTAGTGTTTTATCTTTTATTTCTCTAAAATATCGTGCCTTATTGTCAACTACAGAACTATGCATCCCAGATAAATCATTTAAAAAATCACTTACTTCAGGATGTTGTGATATTACTCCATATGCCCGAGCATCTGCCGTCTTAGTTATTCCTGAATATTGTTGAAACGCCGCGGCTCCTCCAGCAGCTTTATGAGAAATCCAACAAACACTATTATTTTTCTTATTTTTTAAGACAAAATCTGCTTTAGGTACACCACTAACTTGTACAGCACCAACTATATTATCAAATTCATATAGTATTTTACCATCACTTTTGTTATTTTCAGTCAATAATATTGTAATTCCTACACCATCATCGCGGGCTTGTATGATTTTTGTCAAATCACGTATAGCCGCCTCTTCCTTTTCTAATGGATTTTTGGTGCCTGGTATTGGTTTTGCCACAATTTTAATGTTGGAATCAAGAAATCCAAACCCCCCAACACTAGAACCTTTCATTGATTTATCGTATTCACCTTCTCCAAAATGTTCCGGAAGAGATTCTAAAATGTCTTTGCGTTCACCACTTTTCGCAAATATAACAACTCTGTTTCTGGTGGGAGTTTGAATATCTGTTATAGTGCCCATATCAGAAAATAGGCCTCCATTAAATCCCTTTAAAACATTAACAACTTGTAATTGAGATAACATATACTCCTAGTAAACAATTATTGTTCTAATATTTATAAAAAAACAAAAAGGGAGCTGGCCTCATAGAAACCAGCTCCCTTTTATAAACACTTAAAATGTAATTTCAAGTAAAAAATATTATATTTTCTCTAAATGATAAGAAATTGTCATTTGAATCGAACCATTTAACAATTCAGTATTTACTCCATGGCAACAAGTTCCCATTCGACCTTCACGTTCTCTTATAATACCATAATCTGTAGTTTTCCAAAACTCATTATTATAATGCATCGCTTCACACCATCCATTATTGATATAAGACTTTCTCACAACCTTTCCAGATTTGTTAAGTACAATAATATAAACAGTAGGATCATTACTACATTGAGTATTTGATTGGAAATTAGGAAATTCGGGATCATCATATTCTACAGTTCCCATTCCATAAATAGTCACCTCATATTTTGGTGAACGAGTTGTGATATCAAAACCAAGTTTTTTAATTTCATAGATTATACCTCCACTAACTGTTGATTTGGTAATAGGTGTACCATCCCATAGAACTACTTCATCTGAAACTCTACGATAGCGACCTTCAAGACTAGATTTTTCTTTTGGTTTTGGTTTTTCTACTTTTGTAACAACGGGCTCCACAGTTGGAGATGTATTTATATACACATTTTCATTGTCTTTTACCATTAAATGTGGTTTAGGTGTTTCAGGAACTTCTTCTATAACACAACCAATACATTTACCATCTTTATACACACAACCAGAGGGATCAGGGCAAACCTCTTCAAACTTTGAACTTCGAGGAAATGTCGATGGACTTTCAGTTACTACAATAGGTTTAAGTTTAACTTTCTTAACAGGAATCATACGGTATTCTTGTGTTTCTTCATTCAAAACAACTTCATATTCCGTATTATTCATGGTTATTATTTTAGGACTCTTGACTGTCGGTTCAATAGGAACCAATGTAGTTTTAGTTACAGCAGGCTCTGCTGGTTCTACAAGCCGTTCTTTAGCAGAACAACCAGTCGTTGTTAAGAACAGAATTGTCATTAACATAATAGTATTCAGTTTCATTTTATTTCTCATGATATAGGTTAAAGTGAGCTAAAAAACCAGCGTCCGCGGTATCGGCTGGACAAAACTCGCCCACGTAGTTTTTTTCGAAGCTGAAGGTGAGGAATCGAACCTCACACCGACAAGCAACCCGCGTAGGATCGCTCTAGTTCTCCATATATCCCTAAGGCATATTCATGGATTTGCTCTACCTTTGAGCTCTACTCTCAGCTTACATGTATATTATCTCAAATCCTAAAATAAATGTCAAGTTTTTTCTTCAAAAACTGAATCTTTTTTTACTTCCAATGTTCTTTAACCCAATCAATATCAATATCTTCCATTTTAGGAAGTCCGTGAAAATTTATTATTTTTGCGTTCATATAATCTACAGTAGTTTCCTTTAAAACATGCCATTTATAACTTAATGACCATTCATATGGATAATATGTTATATGTACATTATGTTCTCTCAATTGTTTCGTGACCCATTCCTGATCTCCCCTATAGATTTCAGGTGGAGAGGAATTCAAATCATAATATAAATTTTTATTTCCGTTTCTTGCGGGATCAAAATATTCCTCCACCACAAATTTGGTTCTTACTGCTTCATACCAACTTTCTATTACATATGGATACTTTCCCACCTCAAATCTCATTATATTTGAACCCATACAATCTAAAGTCCATTCTTTTTGTCCAACAAATTCGGCGTCTGGTTCAAAGAGAAATAATTCATCTATTGGATTAATAATCACCATATCAAGATCAAGAAAAAGAACCTCACCCGTAATATCATGTAAATGTTTTTCAAAAAGTCCAAATTTAATGTAACTATCATTTAAATTTTTTGTTAGTATTGGACTAACTTCAATCTCTGCATCCAATCCTGTTGGGTTTTCCGTCAAACATATAAATCTATATGGCAAACTCAAATTTCTTTCAACCATATGAAATAATTTATTCACATAATCGGGAGAATATTTATCACCATGTTTTATACATACTATATTTTTTTTCATTAGCATTACATTAATGTTACTTTTGAATTTGGCCAATGTGAAAGCACCGTTTTAAAACATTGAATCCATTCAGTTGCATCTTCTGGCATATATGTTTTAGGATTTCGAACACCATTAGATTCTCTACTATCATAAGAATAATTAATAGTTCCATCATAAATATTTTGATAATCTAACCCCCTTAATCCATCAAAACCATACATTTCTATTTCATCATGACCATCCTCTAAAGCTCTTTGTAATGCCCTAACACCCGTAGGACTTTCAGTACGAATAGATTTATATCCCCATTCAATATGATTAAGATTAGGTGATAACCAAACTATCATCACCTTTCCTAAAATATCATGACCCCATAAAACAAATTCTTCGGCTTCATTTTTATCACCATATGTTTCTGAAACTTCAAAACCTATACCCCCTATTATTTCTTCATATATTTCTTTATGCATAGGTTCAGAACCAATATCAGTAAAAATACATTTTCCCTTATAATCAGAAAGTATAATTTCAACCATTACTGGCCAATCATTTGCTACAATATAATTTGGAGACCAATCTCTATATAATGCATTACATCCATAAACTGTTCCATTTGATTTTAAAGTATCTAAATCTAATTCTTTACGAGATGGTCCATTTCCTAATATATACGCTAACATTTTTTTACTTTTCAGCGGAGAAAATTTGCATTACCAATAACCCAATAACAAACATTTTCTTTTTTAGGATCAACTATATTTTCATCTAACATCATATGATAGGCTTTGGATTCATACACATTATCTAATTCTAATGTATCAGAAATCACAGCGGGAACTTTTTTATGATATGGATAATTTCCTTTATGATATTCATAATCATATTCCCAGCGCATATGTTCAATACCCTCTTCTATAAATTTTGTTCTATCATAACCAAATGGTTGTATGGCAACAACTCTAAATTTTCTATTTTGGTTAAGTATACCATTCATAATACCAATAAATGAAACAGCGCTGCCACAATTAACTACTAACGTATCAATTTCTTCAGGTATATTTTTGACTTGATGTGATATAACATCAACTACAGATTTACGATTAGATTGAAGTTGATATCCGAATAATATTTTAAAAAACTTCCGAGTAGTAGCCAATTTATCTAAACCAGCATATAACACATTACTATATCCTTGTGTTTCAGAAAGTACAATAACTTCAGAGCCCGCTTCTTGACAATAAGTTAAAGTTTTATTTTCGTTTATTGCTTTGGGAAGTGTAGTATTTCCAATTCCAATTATAGAATTAAAACCAAAATGTTTGGCTACGCGAGAAACAATTGGATTTTGAGGAGAGCCTATAGAAGCTGCTGTTGCGAGGGTGGAATCACATTCTTGTTTAATAAATTCTTTATTATTATCTACTAATGCCAAACATTGTCTGACTTTACCACCTGAAATACCAAAATCGTCAAACGGCTTATATAAATCTTCACGCTTGAACCAAATATCTCCATGTTTTTCAACAGGAGACATTTCATAATAATCTATTGCATTAGACATTTATATAACTCTCTGTTCTAGTGTTTCCATATGTCCACATTTTTCACAAGCGGTAACGTACCAAATATGTCCAGCTTTTTGATTTTTATTATCAATCCAATCATATATTTGTCTTAAATGTTCTGCTGTAGGGGACATAAATTCATCTAATTCATTAGTAACATCTACATTGTCACGTAAAACTTTAATATCGCATTTCATTGTCGACCCATCATCATATGGATCAAATTTTCCAGATTTAAAAATTATAATAGAATACCCCCTATAATCAAGTTGAATAGAAAAGGGTCCTTCGGGCGATATTACATTGATACTCATTATATTCTCCTATTTCATGCAGCTGATGGTTCGGGTGGTTCATTATCTGGTTCAACATCTGGAATAAATTCCATAAACACTTCCTTTGTTGTAAGATCCCAACCCGTCACTTCTATATTATCGTGATATGGAATTAATGACAACTCACGTAAATTTGTTTCTACAAGGTATACAATGCCTATAAAAATATCGCTGTCATGTATTGTACCAGAATTATTAGATAATTTGAAATCGTAAAGAATGTGTATTAATTCCCCAACCTTAGAATTAATATAATATTCCCCAACCCGAAAACGCTGAGGAACATTTTTCATCTCCTCACGCGACTTTTTCATTGCTTGAAATCTTTCCCAAGAAATAATTTTTTCAACCATTTTTATATTTTATACTTGCCACCCGGAAAAATCTTTTTTTCTAGAAAATTTATTACCTGTTGCTCTGTCAAAAGAAGGAATATCATCTTTGTCAGTATCTTGCCCACTATCAACTAAATTTGTCTGTGCTGCTTGTGCGCAATCAAAAAGTTTCATCCTCGATCTATCCACACCAATAACAAATCGTTTATTATGAGTTGGATCATTATATCTATTTTTAAGCTGTTTTATTAACAATTGACCTAATTGTTCTAATTCATCATTAGATATAATAGCAAACATAAAATCTGCGGTGGCAGGTAGACCAAAAGATTCTGAGGTATCTTCCAATCCAACATCCGTACTCATAAATCCTGTACGTGTCGTTTGTGTTGCTGACATAATAGGAATATTGTATTCTACTGCCAACCCTCTTAATTCTTCAGCAATAGATTTTATATAGGTATAACTGTTTACTTGTGCGCCCGGTTTTATCCGTGCAGAAGTGCAAATATTTAAATAATCTATAAAAACTATATTTGCTTTGAAAGATTTTTTAAGATTAAGTTCATTAAATAAATGACGAAAATGTGAAGTGCTTGCTGTTGCTGTAGGATATTCTTTAATTATTAATCGACCTTTAATGTTGTCTTTAAGTTTTTTAAATTTACGCTCGTAAATGTCTTTAGGTATTTGAGAAAGATCATCTAAAGGAATTCCCAAAAGATTTGCATCAATCCGTTCTGCGATTTTTTCTTCCGCCATCTCAAGAGTAATATACAATACATTATAATTTTGAGATAGACATGAAGCCGCCATATGACACATGAACAAACTTTTTCCAACTCCCGTTCCAGCTAAAGCAATATTTAATGTTTTTAATGAAAGTCCATCTTTTGTTATTTTATTAAAATATTCCAAATCAAATGGAATTTTCGTTTCAGCCCTGTGATAATAATCATAACGATCATCAACATCACATATATAATCGTGGCCGATATGAGGGTCGAAAGAAACACTAAGAGCATCAGAAAGAATAGAAGGTATAGCATCTTTTCTTTTAGGAGTTGTTTTAGTTTCATCAAGGATTCCTATTGACTCGACCACAGCATTATAAATTGCTTTATCTTGACAAAATTTTTCTGTTGATTCCAGTAACCAGGCATTATCGGGTTTTTCATCCTTTTGTTGTGATAAAGAACTAATTCGTTCTATAGTTGATTGAAATTCTTCTTCCCTCAATTCAGAATTATTACCAACATCTATTGTAAGAGCCTCAATAGTCGGTAAGTTATTGTATTTTATAATAAAACTATTAACTGTTTCAAAAATGATTTTTTCTACTCTATCAATAAAATATTCTGGAGATAAAAAAGGTAATACTTTGCGAGCATATTCTTCATTATATATTAGATTTTTCAAAATTATATTTTCTAGTTGTTCCATCTTCACTTTCTTCTTTAGTTTCCTGTAAATCCTTATCTAATACTTCCATTAATACATCGCCGATCAATGTGATAAATTCTTCCCCCTCTTCATCAGAATAATTTAAATCACGTATTGATTCGGGAACCTTTATTATATCATATTCAAACTTAGCTGTCAAGTTTCCGTCATTATTTTCTTTATCATCTATAGCTAATTTACCATACCGATAAATCACGCCTTTGAATTTGCCTTCTTTTAATCTAAGGCACCAATGTCCATCATCTTCATCCGGATGTGGGATAAATTCATAATAATCTTTAATCTCTCTTGTCTGGCTCATTAATTTCCTCATCCAATTCTTGTATAATCTCTTTAGTGTCAGTTGTATTAACTCCGTATAAAAATTTCTCTTGACAAAATTTATCAATAGATTTCATAATATCTTCAGTAAAATGTTTTTCTGGCTCATTTAATATTTGTTTACCATAAAGTTTCAAACCAGTAGGAGTTTCATATCGTGTAGATATCTTCTTAAAAATACCGGCCTCCTCTGCCAATTCTAACATTCCATACCAACGATCTAATCCCTTATCATAAGTAACAAGAGAATCAATTATTTTATTTTCAACAGTTAACCTAGATTTATAATTTTTACAATGTATAATATTTCCAATTACATCAGTACCATCTTTCTCTTTTCGTTTTGAAAGTAAAACAATTGATGATGCGGCATACTTTAAACCTTGACCTCCACCCAATTCATCAGAAGCATATAATCCCATTGTTTTATATGTGTGATTAGTTACCAAAAGAGGCACACCAGCTTTACCATATTTAAGTGTTAATACACGAAAACACCCCTTGATTAATTGTGCCCTGGTCATATCTTTTATATCTTTTCCTTCTTGAATATCACCCATTTCTTTTGTAGTTGACAACATACCCAACGAATCAAGACATACTAATAAAGGCGCGGGGTTATTATCCTCTAAATGTTTATCTACGATACGTGTAGCTTGGTGGGCAAATTCTTGAATTGTTGAAACTGGGAAAACAACCATACGTGAAGAATCAATTCCCCGTGTCTCAACCATATTTTTAGTTAGAGCTGATTCGCTTTCAAAATATATAACCCCACCAGTAGGATTAGCTGACAAGAAATGCTTGACAATTCCGAGAACAAAAAATGTTTTTCCAGTTGCAGTTTCACCCGCAAAAGCAGTAATTTTATTAGAAGGTAAACCTCCATATATGCTTCCAGACAATAGAGCATTAAGTGCATAACTTCCTGTATCAATATATTCTTCAACATCACCCGCTTGTACACCGTCTGAAACAAGGCTAGCATATTCATTTCCTGACTCCTTTATTACATTACGTAAAAATTCATTCATAATTCTCCATTTCTATCCATTAATAATTTTCTAATTTTTTGAATATCTTTTTTTATATCCACTCTTTCAAAATATGTTTCACACCGTAATACATCTATTTGTAGTAGTTTTAATGATTCCTCCAGGTTTTTAGTTAAATATAGACTATAATCTATTTCCATTATGTATATTTTCCTACAGCCTCTTCAAGATTTGTTGCCCAATGATCTGGCTCAATATCATATTTACCATCCTGTCCAGCAAACCCTGTTTTAACTCCTATAGAAGTCATTCCAGCATTTTTTGCCGCTAAAAAATCACCAGTAGAATCTCCTATAAATACACAATGCCTTAACTCTATTCCATGTTTTTTTGCTGCCATGTCAAATAGAAAAGTTCCTGGTTTTCTACAGGGGCAGGGGACACATAAATTTTCATCCCAAGTTGGATCTGAATATTTGGGATAATGAGGACAATAACGAATTTCATCAATAACGGCATTGATTTTTGAAAGCATAAACCTCAATTCAATATGAATATAAGTTAAGTCATTACGTGTTATTAAACGTTTAGCAATACATGATTGGTTTGTAACTACTATTATGTAATAACCTTTTTGATTTAATCTTTTTATTGCCTTATCAGAACCCTCTATCAATTGTAATTGTTCCGGCTTTAATACATAATTGGCAAAACCTCTCAATCGGTCCTCTTTTGAAATAGAAGTGCTAACATCTACATTAATTACACCATCTCGGTCAAGAAATATAATTTTCATGAAAAGAATCCTTCCAAGTTAGCTATTTTTTCAGTCTTCCATCCTATGGCATTTAAAATAAGTTTTAATGGTCCCACAAATGATTTTTCATATTGGGTTTCATAATCAATATATTGATTTAAACCAAATTCTTTAGGCATTCTGTTCCCCATTGCAATAACCGTATCTCCTGTAGGATTTGGTTGCTTTAAATATGCGAATTTAATTTTTTCTCCTTCTTGAATTAATGGATATTTGTTAGATAATTTATATTTTTTCAATAAACTATTATATACTAATGATCCCTTTACATGTATAGGAGTTCCCTTTATATATAACATATCTTTATCCTGATATTTTCTCAACCCCTTAACAGACCGAGGAAACGCAACTTCTTCGGGAGATAACATATAAAATTCTTCACGAAATTCTTCTATAAATTCTATAACATCATCTTCATTTGAATTCATAATTAACCCAAAAGATTCTTTAAGTTTATTTCGACATACTTCGGGAGTTGATGATTTTATAGATTCTAGCCCCATCATTTTTAATTTTGGTTTAGCATATTGTATGCCTTCAGAATTATGAACATTCAAAATATATCGCTTCTTCGCCACCCATATTGCTCTATCTACCAGAACCTCTCTTTTCATATACATTTTTTGTTCATAAGCATTCAAATATTCTGCGAGCTTAGTATAACAATTATCAATTATTTGTTGTAATTTTTCTTCACATATTGTATCCAAAAATTTAATAATTTTGTTAGTATCTGATTTATCTTTAAACACTTTATCTACAAGATTACCCAAATTAACATAAATGGAATCTGTATCAGAAGCCAATACATAATCAATACTATCTGTTTTTAATAAATTATTCAAGTATTGATTCACTTCTCGTTCCACCCAACGTATAGAAAGTTGACCTCCATATGTTACAGCCTCAGCTAAACGAATATCAAAGAATCTGAAATATTGATTACCAATAGCCCCATAAGCTGAATTTAGAGAAATCTTTTTTGCCATTTGTATATTATTAAATTTAGATATCTCATTAATCAATTCCTTTCTATTTCCCTGGCCCGATTCCAATTTTTTAGATGCCTCAATCATTTTCGATTTATATTTGACCCGATCATTATACATTTTTTGCATCATTTCAGGTAAGAATCCCTGTTGTTTCCGATCAAAATAATGACCATTAGGAGCAAGTGTATAATTTAATTGCTTCAGTTTTTCTTGTCCTTTAAATTTATTTTCTAATAAATCATCTATTGTAAAACTTTCATGACCACTCACCAAAGTTTCGGGGCTTATGTTATATTGTATTATCAAATGTGGATACAATGAATTCAAATCAAAACTAACAACCCAATCATGCATTCCAACAGAAGGATCCTTTACATAAGCTCCGGCATAAGATTCATTTTTTGATGTAAATTTTTTAGGTGGGATAACTATACCCTTTCTTAAGAGATGATTATATATTAATACATCCCACATACGAACCTGCATATATACATCGGAATAATTCACCCGCGCATCATATGCCATCGCAATAGCAAGTTCTATCAATTTCATTTTTTCATCCAATGCATCAACTAATAAAACATCTTTTACATTGTAATCAATAAATTTTTGATAGTTTAATTTATAAAGTTGATGCAAAGTATCAAATTCAGAATAATCTAATTTCTTTTCTCCCAATTCAACAAAGGCAATATGATCAAGTCTGTAACTTTCGACTGCCTGATATGTAAATTTTTTGTATAAGTCTATATAATCGAGAGTTGAAATACCCAATAATTCATATGCTTGATGTTCTCTACCTCCCATACCAAAAACTTTTCTTTCTTTGATAATACCCCAAGGAGAAAGTTTTTGTGATGCTTTTTTATTATTGAATAATTTATTAATTCTATTAACAAGATATGGAATGTCAAACAATTCTATATTCCATCCACTTATTACATCTGGACCAATTTCTACCCATTTTTCAATAAATTGATTCAATAAATTAGTTTCATTTGAACACTTAATATATTCTACATTGGGATTTGAATTGACATAATCACCACAACCATAAACAAATATGTTACTATTTGATTTTATACAAATAGCAGTGATTTCTTCATGAGCATTTTCTGGATTTGGAAACCCGTGTTCTGAACCGACTTCAATATCAATAGTTGCCACAACAATTTTTGATATATCATAATCTAATAGTTCTTCTGTAAACTCTTCCGCAATATATGCATAATGAAATTGAGTTGTTCCATAAAACGAAAAATTTTCTACACCTTCATATCTTTTAATAAAATCTCTTGTTTCTTTGATACTTCCGGGTTGAATTTTTTCGACTGTATTTCCATGTAGTGTTTTAAATTTGGAGGGCTTGGGGGAGGGTACAAACATAGAGGGTTTATAATCTATACGGTGCCTATATCTTACACCATCTTCAACTCCTTTAACAAGAATTTGATTTCCATAGAGTTGAACATTTGTATAGAATTTCATAATATCACTTTAAATATAGAATTTTATTTCTCTACAGTATAACACAAAAAGTTAAATTGTAAAGCCTTTCTTATTAATGTTATTACCGTTTCCAGTGTTTGTTATACATAGTGGTAACTTTTCTTCTTATTGTATGGCGCCAAAAAGTAGAATTATAACTGCTCATCATTTTTGCTTCCCAATCACGATCATGTTGATTCGCAACTCTTTGAACCATTTCATATTTCTTTTCACTAAGGGGAATTAAATGTCCTAAAGGAGTACCCGCTCTTATTATAGTTTTCTCTTTTTCTGTTTTATTCCAAACCATAGGAAAATTCACTTCCGTTGACACTGTAGGATTTAAAATTCCTATTGAAACTGTAAAATCAAAAGTGTCTGGATATGCTATAGGTAACATTATAAATTTTACTCCTTTTGGTGCTATGACAGACCATCCAGTAGAAATTTTAATTATAAAGTCAGATGCCCACGGTGGTTTTAGCATCATATTTGAGATTTGAGATTTGAAACCAGCTATCCCAAACTTCTCAGTTTTTTCCTCAGGACCTCCAGCTGCAAATTGCCAGTCAAATCCTTCATCTAGAACCTCTATTATAACATCTTTATGGAGAGAAATTACATAACCATACTTAAATAGATCAAATATGCCTGGGCATCTTGTTAAATGTGAAACGCCAGGAGTAGTATCAATATGCGGTTTAAAATTTTGAAAATCTTGTCTCGCTTTTTTTACCCAATCTAACTTTAACTCTTTAGATTCTATAATAGGAAAATTTTCAATAATACTAGGCTCATTGTGAAAAAATTCAATTTTATTTCTTCTATTCCAAAATTTCATAATATTTTATTTTTTGTCTTTCTTATGATGAAACGAATCCATTTTTATATACCACGCCACGTTTTGTTTTAAGTGCAGTAAGTATTTTTCTACGATTTCCCATAAGATTATAACTACAATGAACCCAACCGCTGTTAGGGTCTTTACCATCATAAAACTCTAAAATAATTTGATCAAAATCCAAATTCTTAGTAATCCA
>Ga0114993_10004295_pt1 | contig 14248 bp, 9 predicted proteins | sample ArcticOcean_MG_C_FD_87042 | JGI IMG/M metagenome (GOLD analysis project Ga0114993, IMG submission 87042) | Marine microbial communities from western Arctic Ocean - ArcticOcean_MG_CB2_150 | ecosystem: Environmental > Aquatic > Marine > Oceanic | place: Arctic Ocean: Canada Basin | collected...
CCCTCACCAAGGCCCAGGACATAGCCATGGCCGAGTTCGAGTCGGAACTATGCGGTCTGTCGTCGTTCGAATGCGCCCCTCAGCCGGAAACCGCTAACGGGCTCGACCCGTTGCGCGAGGTGGTGATGCACAGGGTGCAGTACCGCAACATGGGCAGCTACGAAGTCATGGTAGGCAACTTCGTCACCGACGTGGCTGGCGGCTCATCGGATCATCACGGCATACGCTGGTTCGAACTCAGGCGCACCACGGGCGCGAGCAACTGGACCCTGCACCAGGAGGGCACCTGGGCACCCGACTCGCACCACCGCTGGATGGGCAGCATAGCCATGGACGGCAGCGGCAACATAGCCCTGGGCTACAGCATAAGCAGCAGCACGCTTTTTCCGGGCATGCGCTACGTGGGCCGCACCTCGGGCGACACAGCGGGCACGATGACGACCGGCGAGATAACGATAGTGGCCGGCAGTAGCTCGCAGACCGGTAGCACGCGCTGGGGCGACTACAGTTCGATGAACGTAGACCCGGTAGACGAGTGCACCTTCTGGTACACCAACGAGTACATGCCGTCAGGCGGCAGCTGGACTACCCGCATCGCGAGTTTTCGTTTTGACAGCCCTACCTGCACTGGTGGCATCGGTGAGTGCGGCAACGACACGGTAGAGGGTGGCGAACAATGCGACGGCAGTGATCTCGGGAGCTGCCCGCTGGGTCCCTGCGACCCCGACTGTACCTGCCCCGACCCGGTATGCGGCAACAACGTCGTTGAATCTGGCGAAAGCTGCGACGGCAGCCAGCTGGGCTCGTGCTCTGTTGGCCCCTGCGACGGCGACTGTACCTGCCCGGCCCCGGTCTGCGGTAACGATATAATAGAAGAAGGCGAGGCCTGTGACGGCACCGCGACCGGCGACTGCCCCACGGGCAGCTGTGCCGTGAACTGCCAGTGCCCGGACCCGGCCTGTGGCAACAACGTGGTTGAAACGGGCGAAGAGTGCGACGGCACGCAGGATTCGGCCTGCCCCGGCCAGTGTAACGCCGCCGGAAGCGGGGCTGACGAGTGCCAGTGCCAGTCAACGACGGGCGACTGCTGCGAGGTCAACCAGGAGGGTGAGGCCGGCTGCAGTGACCCGACCATAGAGGCCTGCGTCTGTGCTCTTGATCCGTTCTGCTGTGATGAATTCTTCGGCTACTGGGATTCAATCTGCGTAGACGAGGTTGACTCGTTTGGCTGTGGAACCTGTGAAGGCGGACCGACTACGACCACCACCACTACGGCCCCGCCCACGACAACGACAACGACAACGACGACTACCGTTCCAACGGGTGGCCTGCCTGACTGCCCGGCGACCTCGTCCGGGGTCTGCGATGGACCGCTCAAGGGTAGCCTGTCGATCAAGGATAACGGTGGCAGTACCAAGCTGCTGAAGTGGAAGTGGCTCAAGGGCAGTATCCCGGTCCCGACAGTGTTCGGCGACCCGGTGTTCGGCGATACCGGCCTCGCTACCTGCGTCTACAACACCACTCTCGCCAGCGAGCTGCAGGTGGCCGGCGGTACGGGCTGGAGCTCTAACTCCAAGGGGTTCAAGTACAAGGACACGACCCTTTCCCAGCACGGGGTCAAGATCATAAAATTGCAATCCGGCAATTCCTCCAAGTTACAGCTGCAGGCCAGGGGCGAGTCGACGCCCATGCCCACGCCGGCCGGGCCGGGCATAATGTTCGACATGTCCGCCGGTGTCGTCGTACAGATGCACAGCGCCACCGGTAACTGCTGGTCCACGGGTTTTTCCAGCGTGGACGTGAAGAAGAACAGGGCGAACCTGTTCAAGGCCAAAAAGTAGCCCGGCAGCGGGTTTACGCGCTCCATCAAGGTGGCTGGCGCCCGGTTTATCGGGGTCGCCAGCACCTCGGCCCGGGCCCTTCCGTTGCGGCGTCGCTCTTGAGCGGTTAGCCTGCCGCCGGTGAGCACCAACCAAGTCCGAGGCCATCTGAGACAAGGCGCCATCGCCTTGGGAATCTTGTCGGCCTGCCTGCTCTATACGCTGCTGCCCATCTGGAGCCAGGGACCGTCCACCGTCGTACCTGCAGTGGAGCGCCCCGAAAGCTGGCAGGCGCTGGTGGAAAACGACGTCCGCTTCGGCGCCTGGGGCACCAGCCGCAACGCCTGGGCGCTTACCCACGAACCCTGGAAGTTGTTTGACGCCGAGCCCTGCTACCCCGCGACCAATACCCTGGCTTTCGGCAACCCCATGATCTCGCTGGGCGTCCTGGGAGCCCCGGTGCGACTGCTGGTCGGCGATCCGGTGCTCACCTACAACGTAGTTGTTGCACTGGTCATACTGGGAAGCGCAATGGCCATGTTCATGCTGGTGCGTAAGTGGACCGGCGAGCCGGCTGCAGCACTGGCGGCCGGAATACTGTTTGCCTTCCACCCGGTGGCATTGAACGGGCTGCACCACCTGTTTACCTACGACCTGTCATGGATCATATGGGCCCTGTTCTTCGGATACCGGCTGTTTCACGACGGACGATTCAGCGACGCATTTCTGCTGGCGGTGGCACTTGTCATGCAGATGGGTGGCAGTTACTACGCCGCACTTTCTGGACTCATTGTAGGAATACCAATGGCGACGTGGACCGTGTGGTGCAACCGCAATCGTCGGTTTCCTGCGGTCCCGCTGGGCTTGGCCGTGGTGCTGGTAATAATCGGCGGAGTCCTTATTTACCTGCCCTTCCTTAACACGGGGGCCGAACTCGATTCGAGAGTCAGCTTGCAGACCTTCGCCGCGTGGAGGGGCTTTCTGCCGGGCGGAACTCGCTTTGAAGGCTGGTGGGTACTGCTGCTGGTCGCGGCCGCTTTTGCCCCCCTGCCGGGCAGTCAGAAAAATCGCACCCCGCCGACCGCCAGCAATCCGCGCTGGCCCCTGCTGGCAGCCACCGTCCTGGCCGTGATAGTAGCCACCGGCAGCGGTACGAACCTGGCCAGGCTGCTACCCGGTTTCGAGACTATCCGCGTCCCCTCATTTATCCTGGGGGGTGCCCACCTGGCGCTTTCAGCCCTGGCCGGCCTGGGCGTAGCGGTATTACTGGCCCTGGTCCCGGCGAAGCGCAAAAAGCCGGCGGGGCTGATCCTGGTTCTTGCCACGCTGGCGTTCACCCTGCGCTTCCCCTTACCCGGCTCAGAACCCCCGGCGATCTACGCGTTAGAGGTGAGGCCGGCCAACGAGGAACTCGAGCTCTTCGACACCCTTGAGAGGCACGGAAACAGCGGGCCGTTGCTGGAATTACCCTACCCCGAGAACGACCTCACACCACAAACCAAGTCGCTGCTACTGACCTCCTACCATCACCGGCGGACGTCGGCCTGTTACAACTCCTATGCCCCGCCGGAACTCGAACAGGTAGCCGCCATCGCCCGCGACGTACCGTCACCGCCAGCCATTGCCGCCGCCCGGCACCTGGGATTCACTACTATCGTGGTGCGCCACCCCGGGGATGATCAAAAGGCCACGGCGTTGCTCGAACGCATGAAGAAAGTATCTGAGAACCCGAACAGTGGCCTGCGCCTTCTTCACTCCGGCGAGTCGCTGTCAGCCTTTACGCTCAGCGCGAACGACTGACGCGACAAGCGCCGCTGCGAACCCCGCGCGCGTAGCTCGTGCCGGCAGCGTTTATGAAAGTACCACTGTTGCCGAAGTTCTTGCCCCAGCCAACGTCGCGGATACCACTGGGGCCATAGCCCCCCGACGTCGAGGACCAGTAGCCCGACGACGCGGTCGGGCCGAAGACCGGATCGATGCAGGGTGGCGAAGCATCGTGACTGCAATCAACGAGAGTCTTGAGCTGGCCTATGGTCGGCAGCTGCCAGTCGCAGACCCCGGCCAGGCAGGCTCCGCGAGTGCCGTTAAGTCGACCGAGAAAATCGAGAAACACGGCGCCGTCGCCCGGCGTGCCACCACGGTCGCAGCTGCCGTCTTTATCAAGGTCCCGACACCAGTCGTAGGTATTGTTAACGTGGTGGGTATCGTCGCAGCTGCGGTCGGGCTCGGTCGCTGTCAACGACTTCGAGTCGCAGAACACCGCGGTGCCCAGCTCACCGGTCTTCTTTTCCCACAGCAGGCCGGTCGAATGATCAGCCACGGTACCGTCGCCGCAGTCCTCGAAGCGAGGCACGAGTTCTCGTGTGATCAGGTTGCGCGCCCTGCCCTGGCCAGCATCCGCGAAGGCCCGTTCGCCCAGTGCACCAACAAGCGCGGCCTGGTTCACCGTCGCGTCGGAGCCCCGCTCCGTGCTGGGTCCGCAGCCGGTAAGGCCCAGGCCTGCCGTCACCGCTATTATTGCCAGGCTGCTCGATAATCTCATTTTTAAACTCCCAAGGGATCTGACCCTGCCGCGGGCGGCGTTAAGCCTCAACTGCAGGTCACCGCACCGCAGGAGATTTCACAGGATACCAGCCCCACGCTGCTACAAGTAATCCGCTTAGCTTGGTCTTCATATGTAATTCCCGGGGGACTCGATCCGAGATCCGCGAGCCTACCACCACAGACGCCCCCCTGTCCTGGCGGGGGTGGCGTATTCGTTCGGAAGTCTCGACCGTACCAACGCGGCCGGAACGGCGTCCAGCCTGCGCGCCAATAAAAGCCGCTCTCATCCCCGAACGAGTGATAAGACCAGAAGCGGGAACAGAAGAACAGGGGAAAAACCGTCACGGATTGCCAGCCCCTCCGAGGTGGAGGAGAGACTGGTTGAGGATTCCGAGTCGTGCTCCTTCAGCCAGACTCGGACACCTCTACGTGAAGCTACATCCGCGGGACGGAACGCGGCACCTGGCTATGCGGCCTGGCTGACCCGATAGCGAAGCGGGAGCTTTTTTAAACCCACCACGAAGCTGGCCTCGATCTGCTCCGGCTCCCCAGCGAGCTCGAGTGAATCGATTCTGCTGACCAACTCGCACAGCAGCGCGCGCTGCGACGCGCGCGCCAGATGGGCGCCGAGGCAGAAGTGCTCGCCGATTCCGAACCCGAGATGTGGATTCGGGTCGCGGTCAACGCGGAACGCGAAGGGGTCCTCGAAAATCGACTCGTCACGATTTGCCGAACCGTAAAAGAGCACGAGGTTGTCGCCCTTGCTGAGCTTCTGTCCGTGGAAGTCGAGGTCCTTGGCGACCACCCGCTTCATGTAGTTAACGGGGGAGGCCCAGCGCACGATCTCTTCGACTGCGCTGGGAATCAGCTCCGGATTGCGCTTGAGCTTCTCGTACTCGCCGGGGTTCTGCGCCAGGGCGCAGATGCCGCCTGCCAGTGCGTTCTTGGTGGTGTCGTGTCCGGCCGTGAACGTGATCAGGTAGTAGCCGAGGGTCTCCATCAGGCCCATCGGCTCGCCATTCACCTGGCCATTGGCGAGCAGGCTCGCCAGGTCGTCCGTTGGGTTCGCGCGCCGATCCTCGATGATCCCGTTGAACAGCTCAACGAACTCCATCGCCAGCTCCTCCGCCGACTTGGACCGGTCGTCGCCCTTGCGCTGAAGGTCCGGATCGTCCGAGCCAAAGAGCTCCTGGGTGAGCCTGAGGAGCTGGGGCTCCTTCTCGCGGGGTACGCCGAGGACGGTCGAGAGAATGCGAAGCGGATGCGCGACAGCAACGTCGTTGGCGAACTCGCACTCGCCCTCGCCCCCGCTGGCTTTCTCGACCAGGCTCTCCACCTGATTGAACGCGCTCTCCCTTACCACGGGGGCGACCATGCGCTCGATGGCTCGCGCCGTGAACCAGTGGGACGCGACCTTGCGGTAATCGCGATGCTCGGGTGGATCCATGGTAATGATCACCTTCATCTGGCCGATGCCCTTATCGGCCTCGATTATGGCCTTCTGCTCTTTGCTATCCAAGGTGATGCCTGAACCACTCAAGAAGAGGTCGGGCTGCTTGGAAATCTCGCAGATGTGCTCGTGGCGAACGACGGGATAGAAGGGATCGAAGCCGGGGGGATCGCAGAACTGCAGTCGATCCAATCGGCGCAGCTCGCTCCATTGATCATGGGGAATGCCGCGCTCCCCGTAAGCACTCGGTGAGATCAGATCAAACGCGTTGATGTCGGGCACTTGCTCTTCTCCCACGTAGCGCTTGGTGATGCCAGAGACCTGTTGTGTCCGTAGGATCGCCGTGGCCACCGACATGAGGCGAACCAGCCCCTGAAGCGACGTGCAAAGGTGAGTGAGGGTAGTGGCGGAGAGGGTGGGATTCGAACCCACGGACCCCGGAGGGTCACACGATTTCGAGTCGTGCTCCTTCAACCGGACTCGGACACCTCTCCATTAAAGCGTTTCAGCGGCCGGTAACGCAGCCCAACACGGGGACTATACTTCGCGCAGAGCGGGCTAAGCAAACATGCCTGCCGCCCGGCCGCTGCGAGTCAACGCCGCAGTTATTCAACCCGCCCACCTTCAGTCCCTGCCCCGGCGCTCAGCGAAGAATTCGCCGAGCAAGCGAGCCGACTCTTCGGCCAACACCCCACCTTCTACCGTAAAACGATGGTTGAGCCGCTCGTCTTCAGCAAGACGGTAGAGGCTTATGGCCGCACCGGCCTTGGCATCGAGGGCGCCGTACACCAGGCGTTCTATGCGTGCCTGCACAAGCGCCCCCATGCACATGGCGCAGGGCTCCAGCGTAACGTAGAGCGTCCCCCCGGTGCGGTGGTTACCAAGGCTGGCGGCAGCAGATCTCAATACAACTATCTCGGCGTGCGCGGTGGGGTCGGTGTCGCCCACTGTACGATTGGCGCCGGTGGCGACCACCTTGCCATCCACCACCAGTAATGCGCCCACCGGAACCTCACCGGCGAGTGCAGCCGAACGCGCCTCGCCGAGGGCCGAGCGCATGTACGCAACGTCTGCCGTTTCGGCGGAAGTGTTCACTTTCCCGTGGGACGGGGTGGCACCATTATCCGGGCCTTGGTGGTATCGCGCGACGGTAGCTTTGGAGGCAAGGCCGGGCGCGCGACCTTGGGCGGCGGCACAACCCGCTTGGGCCTGGCCGACGAATCTGCCTTCTGGGATGCGCGCCGGGCAGACCTCGCAGCAGGCTTGACCTCGAGCGCGGCCGGGGCCGGCTGCTCGTAGGTTTCAGGCAACGGGTACAGCAGTGCGCCCACGGCAGCCACCACTGCTACCAAAACAAAAATGTATCCCCAGGCGCGTGGCATAGATTCCGATCCCCGTGCACCAGCTTAGCGAAAGCAGGGCGCGCGCGCACCCCCACGGGTAAAAACGCACCGCCCGTGGGCCGCTAAAAGCAGGTCAGGGTCACCGGCTGGCCAACCGATTTCTGCAGCAAACGCAGGGCGTCGCTGGCACTCACGATGCCGTTCGCGTCAACATCGCACACGCTCAGGGCACAGGTCTGGCTGCCCACGGCCGCTTGCAGCGCGAACAGCGCGTCGGCGGCGGTGATGTTGCCGTCGCCGTCGGGCGGCGGGGCCGGGTCGCCGCAGACCGAGCAAGTTCCGTTGTCAGTGCCCGTGCACACGCCCAGCACGCAGATATCGTCGCTGGTGCAGGTGTCACCGTCGTCACAGGAACCGCTCGCCCCAACATGGATGCAATCGAACGTCCCACAGGAGTCGGTGGTACACACGTTGCCGTCATCGCAGTTCGCGTTGGACGCCGTGTTCACGCAGGTGTTGGTGCCGAGATCACAGCTGTCGTCGGTGCAGGCAATGCCGTCATCGCAGCTGGATATATTCTGGCAATTTCCACTGGATTGATCGCAGACGTCCACCGTGCAGCCGCTGCCGTCGTCACAGATGGGCACCCCGGGATAACCCGGGGTCTGGGCTATGCAGGTCTCCAGCTGGCAGTCTGCCGCGCAACCATCACCGTCGACCAGGTTGCCATCGTCGCAGCTCTCCGTGTGATCGAGTTCGCTGTTACCACACACCGGGCAACCGATCAGGATCTCGTTGAGCGACAGTACAACCGCGGGAGTAGCCGTTGCGGCAATCGTGGGTACCTTGGCCGGGTCACGATAAATGACCTCGTTCTGGCCGCCGACGCCACCAGCCTGCAGCTTGCTGCCAGCGGCGAAGCCACCGCTCTCGCGCAGGGTGATCGAGTTGACGCCGTAATCTCCGTTGGTGTTGAGGTCGGCCGTAGATGTGGCATTCAAACGGCACAGGTCAAGCGTGATCGATCCGTTGGTGACACCAAGGGGCGTACCGGTGGATTTCACCGTGCCTGACAAGGTAGTGTCACCTGTCGTGGCAGACAGGTCCACCGAGCCTCCCTCGCCGTTTCCCGTTCCCGACGCATCTATGGAACCTGCCAGGACGAGAACGCCCTCGGGGTCGATGGACACGGTTCCACCAAAGCCGCCGCTCGCATCTATTTCCGAACTGGCCCCCAGTGTCAGGTCGTTGCCCGAAAACTCGGCTATAGACACGTCGCCGCCGGTACCCTCAGAACCCTTGGCGTTGGCCCTTATCTGTCCATCGATCGTGATGTTGCCGCTGGCAGACAGGTCTATGGCCCCGCCATCACCGTCGGGCAAAGCGCCCGTAGCGCTCAGGCGCACAAATTCTCCCAGCACGATGTTGCCCAGTACGTCCAGGTCAAAGTCTCCGCCCCAACCGCCGAACTCGTCGACCGGCCCCTGCCCGTCGGCGCTCAAGATCACGCGGTTGCTGTTGGTACCACCGCTCAGGATCAAGTCACCGCCCGAGTAGATGCTTATCGAGCCCCCATCCTCGGCGTCGCCGGTAGCGTTGACCGAAATGTCTCCGGATACCGTTACCACCGTGTCACCGTCCAAGGTGATATCTCCGCCGCCGCCGCCGCCCTTGCTGGTCAACTCGGCAGTAGTGCTGACACTCCCAACCTGCGACAGTATTTCGATGGTACCGCCGAAGCCGAAGGGCTTGCCGTTGGCGTCGATTTTTCCGTTGACGGCGACGTCGCCCCTCGCGATGACGTAAAACTCGCCACCGTCGGACTCTTCAATCACCGAAGTACCGAAAACGTTGTTGTTACCGCTCAGCGTGACGTCGCCGCCCGCGAGAAGAGTGATTGCTCCCGCGAAAACGGCGTTGCCCTGTATGTTTGAGCCTATGCTCATGTTGCCAGTGCTACCGGCCGTGCAGGTGCCGCCCGGGCCGCCCAGCACAGTGCAGGTGGGATCGCTCATACAGGGCGTGCTGCCGTCTCCCGAGCAGGCACGACGGGTAGCGATGGTGGCCGTCGCTCCTTCAAAATCATTGAAGGCGTCCTTGCCTCGCATTATCAACGCGTTGCCCGTGGCCGTTACGTTGAACTCACCACAGAGAAACTGCGTACCCGCCCCGTTGCCGAAGTCGAGCTGGCCTCCGGTTACCAGGTTCACCGTCCTCAGGCCGAAGTCGATGGTCGCCGCGCTGTCAATTACCACCGTGGAGCTTATGACGCACGGGTCGTCTGTGGCCAGGCAGATCTCGTCGGCCGTTGTGACCGCGGCTGCCGGAAGCGCCAATGTCAAAGTGAAGACGAGAGCCGAGGCCAGCGAGAAGGCAACGCGGCCAAGCGAGGTGTGGCTGTAATATTTCATCGCGCCACCTCCCCGTTGCTATCGTCGTTCTCAACGCCACTCAGGTCGTTGCCGCTTGCCCTGAGACGTGACTGCTCACCGTTGCCGGCAAGATCGGCCTGCACGCTGTAGCCCGTTCCGACCAGCCGCGCGCCGCTTTTCAGGTTGCCCGTGGAGCTCACACCTCGAAGTACGCCGTTGCTGCCACCCAGGTCGAGACCATGGCGACCGTTAGCGCTGCTGCTCACGTTTACTAATTCTACCCCGTCGCCCCTGGCCACGAGGCCATCGCGGCTATTGGCGCGCAGGCCCAGGTCTTCTACCCTCGCCAGGCCCGAGCGACCGCCGGCGCGCAAACCGTAGGTAAACCCAGCTATTTCTGAACCGCCGCCACCCCTTACCAGGGCTCCCCCGTCACCACCCGACACAACGTTAACGCCAGTGCCCAGGCCCGATCCCAGCAGCGAGTTACCGCCCAGGTCGAGGGTAACGCCCGCGGCGCCGCGGGCTGCGCGTATCGTCAAGCCGTTGTGTGAACAGGGCGCGTCGGCCACGACCGGATCGTCGCCTCGCAGTGTTGCGCTGGACACCAGCACGTCGCCGCAAGCGCAAGCCACCCGCTGCCCTTCGACATCGTCGCCGCAGGCCGCGGCAAGAGCCGAGCCCGGAACGAGGAGGCAGACCGACAGCGCCGTTGCCAGCGCTACCGCCGCAACCCCGGCCGCATAAAAGAAATGCCGGCGAACCGGCAGTTGGATATTACTTCGCATAGTCGTATTTCCCTTGGATGGGGGGGGTCCGGACCCTGCCCCTGCCTTGATACTTCTCCGATTATACCACCACCCACTGTGCAAAGTCAGACGAAAAATGCCGCCCTCCGCTATGCCTTACGCCATGTTGCGGGGTCTCCAAACTCGCGCGCGCGGCTACTACTGCCACTGGTGCTCTTTCGCTTTCGGCCCGCTTGCAGAGACCAACAGGTCTGCACCGTGATCATCGACAGGCCCGAGAGCTGCAACGCCGTCGACCGGGAAACAGCCGGGCAACTGGCGCAAGCCTTCGCTGATTTTGAGCGGAACCCGGGCCTGGCAGTGGCCGTACTTTGGGACGCGGGCAGGCACGGCAGCTTCAACGACCTCGGTTAAGTTGTGGGCACTAAAAACGCCTCCTCTTCCAGCCGCCCCCTCCCCCTTCTTGCAACGGCGGGTGAGCGGCTGTATTGAGGGGTGCTGCGGATCGGGCCCGATAGCTCCCAGCTGCGGCTAAAACGGGCCGGGACCACACTTCTTCACCCACCCGAAAAAGGACAAAGCGACAGTATATTTCCATGTCAGGCACACCCCTGCGCATCGCCATGTTTACTTATAGAGGCAACCCGAGATCGGGGGGCCAAGGCATATACATGCGCCTGCTCAGCCGCGAGCTGGTCGACATGGGCCACAAGGTCGACGTCTGGAGCGGCCAGCCCTACCCCGAGTTGATGGACGGCGTAGGCCTGGAAGAAATACCCAGCATGGACCTGTGGACACGCAAGAAGCGAGGCTTTCGCTTGCCCACGCGAGAGGAGTGGCGCGACCCCATCAACCGTACCGAGTACTACAAAACGGTGACCGGCGGTTTCCCCGAGATGCTGACCTTCTCGCAGCGTGTAGCGCGCCGCTTTCACTCCAACGGGGTCAAAGACGCCTATGACATCATCCATGACAACCAGAGCCTCGGCCCAGGCCTGCTCGAGCTCAAGCGCTACGCACCGGTGGTCGCCACCATTCACCACCCCATCACCCGCGACCTGGACATAGCCCTGAAATCCACCTGGTCCCCCGTAAAGCGCCTGGGCATGCACCGCTGGTACAGCTTTCTTCCCATGCAGATGAAAGTTGCGCGCAGCATGGACCGCATCCTCACGATCTCGGACGCAGCCTCCGAAGACATCGCCCACGACTTCAAGCTTGACCGCTCGCTTATGCGCAACGTGGGCAACGGCATCAACCTGGCAACCTTTCGCCCCTTGAACGGCCCGCCAGCCGACGAAAACCGAATTATGACCACGCTGTCGGCCGACTCGCCGCTGAAAGGGTTTTCGTACCTCCTGCACGCCATGGCCGAGCTCAAACGCAGGCGGCCGGCATTGCGGCTCACGGTGATCGGCGCGCCGGGCGAACACACCAACACCGCGAGATTGGTACGCGGCCTGGATCTCGAAGACAGCGTTCACTTCACTGGCAAGGTAGATGCCGAGGACATCGTCCAGCACTACTCCCGCTCCGCCCTGGCGGTTGTTCCGTCGCTGTACGAGGGCTTTGGATTCCCCGCGGGCGAGGCCATGGCCTGCCGCGTGCCTGTCATAGCTACGACCGCCGGGGCGCTGCCGGAGGTGGTGGGAACCGACGGGACCACGGGCATGCTCATCAAGCCGGGCTGCTCGAAGAGCCTGGTCGAAGCCATCGATGGCCTTCTGGCCGACCCCGACAGAAGGCGAAGCCTGGCCGAGGCCGGGCGGGCCCGTGTGCTCGATCTTTTCTCATGGCGGCGGGCTGCCGAGCGCACGGTCGACGTGTACCGCGAGGTCCTGGACGAAAGAAAGGCCGCCTCGTGCTGACCGTCGAATTTGACAGGCTGCCGTTGGGGCCGGGTACGCGTGTACTCGATCTGGGCTGCGGCGACGGCCGTCACGCGCGCGAGGCCCGTCGGCTGCCGGGCGTGTCCACCTACGCCATGGACATAGGCGAAGGCGAGACCAGCCGCACCACCAACACGCTCAAAGAGATGGACAAAACGCTCGAGGCCATGGGCGGCGTATCCCCCGACGCGGGCCCTTGGACCGTGGTGCGCGGCAGCGCCTACGAGCTACCGTTTGCCGACGCGAGCCTGGACTGCGTGATTTTTTCCGAGGTGCTCGAACACCTGCACGAGGACCGTGCCGCCTTGGCCGAGGTGCGCCGCGTTCTCAAGCCCGGTGGCACGCTGGCCTTGTCGGTTCCCCGCGAGGGCCCTGAGGCCGTGTGCTGGGCGCTGTCGAGCGAGTACCGCAACTCGCCGGGCGGGCACGTACGAATCTACCGTCGCAATAAGCTCCGGAAACTTCTCCAGGACAGCGGCTACGAAGTCGTCGCCAGCCACTTTGCGCACGGTCTGCACTCTCCCTACTGGTGGCTCAAGTGCCTGGTGGGTCCTTCGCGCGAAGGTTTCTGGCCGGTCGACATTTACCACAGCCTGCTGGTGTGGGACCTGATGAAGAAACCCTTCATCACGCAGATGATGGAGAGCGTGCTCAGCCCCTTCATAGGCAAGAGCGTGGTCTTCTACGCGGTGCGGGCATGAAGCCGATGAGCACTAACAACAGGCTGCTGACCCCGGAACAAGCTAAGCAGACCGGCCTCTGGCTGGTCGATGCCCAGGAATCGAAGGGCGAACTGCCGTGGTTGCCGGGTGGCAAGTTTGACCCCTGGAACCACGTGCACGGGGCCATGGGCCTGGCCGTCGCCGGGCATTTTGAGCAGGCAAGAAAAGCCTACCACTACCTCGCCGCCACCCAGGAAGCCGATGGCGCCTGGCCACGCTGGCGAGTGGCCGAACGCATAACCGACGCCGCCCACGAGACCAACCAGGCGGCCTACGTAGCTTCGGGCCTGTGGCACCTTTACCTGGCCACCGACGACGAAGAGTTCCTGGCCGAGACCTGGCCCATGGTCGAACGCGCGCTCGACTTCGTGGTAGCGCTGCAGTTCAACGACGGCTCGGTAGCCTGGGCCCGCAAGAAGAACGGTCGCCCCGCGCGTTACCCGCTGCTCACCTGCAACAGTTCAACGCACGGCAGCCTGGTGTGCGGGCTGCGCATCGCCGATCTGCTGGGCCACGACAAGCCCGAGTGGCAGCGCTCGGTGCTGGCGCTCGGTGACATACTGCGCGACGACCTGCAGCGCTACTACCGGGAAACCCTGGCGCCGGATCCGCCGGGAAGATTTTCAATGGACTGGTACTACCCTGTCCTCGGCGGCGCCGTGCGCGGCGTGGCCGGCCGCCAGCTGCTGCTCGACGACAAGCACGTAGCGCGCTTCCTGGAAGAAGGAAGCGGCCTGCGCTGCGTGGCCGAAAACCGCTGGTTCACCGTGGCCGAGACCCTCGAGTATGCCATGGCGCTCGACGCGCTTGGCCTTGAAAAACGCGCACGCGAAGTCGCCCGCTGGGTACTCGAACACCGCACCGAGAACGGGGCCTACCAGATGGGCATCGTGCTGCCCCAGCGTGCCTACTTTCCGGCCGACGAGTTTTCGCCCTGGAACGCGGCCACCGTGTTACTGGCCGACGACGTGCTTGCCCAGCAGGGTGCAACCGCCGAGTTCTTTCGCTCTCTCGATGGCGACGACCTATTGGGCGAGGGCATCAAGCCCACCGGCACCGGCGACTCGCTGCCGGTCACGGCCTGAGCGTCAGCGCCCCCGGCTGCCGCAGCATCGGTCAGTCTTTGCGCGTCGGCGTCAGGGCTTCCATCGGGTAGTCGGGCTTGCCCTCTTCGGCAAGAGCAAAAAACTCCGGCCCGAAGGGATCCTTGCCGCGAATAGGCATCGAGCCACGTCCTATCGTCCAATCGCTCGGCGCCAGCTCGTCGGCGCGAACAAAGTGGCGCTCGGCCGCTTCTCCTCTTTGGTGCCCGTGCAGCCACCAGGCCAGCGCGCGCTCGGCCCGCGCGAGCTGGCTGGC
>Ga0114993_10004298_pt1 | contig 14234 bp, 9 predicted proteins | sample ArcticOcean_MG_C_FD_87042 | JGI IMG/M metagenome (GOLD analysis project Ga0114993, IMG submission 87042) | Marine microbial communities from western Arctic Ocean - ArcticOcean_MG_CB2_150 | ecosystem: Environmental > Aquatic > Marine > Oceanic | place: Arctic Ocean: Canada Basin | collected...
CTGCTCCTGATGGCGGTTGGGATTCGGATTTCAATATCGACAACGCTCGTCTTTACATTGGAGCCACGGGACACGATATCCTCGGCCTGGAACTGAACTTTGACATCAACAATGCTCAGGGTTCGGACGCTGCTGCCTTTGCAGATGAGAGTGATTTCCGTGTACTGGATGCCATCCTGAAGATCGAATTCGGTGACCTGGTCAACATCTGGATGGGGCGTATGATTGCTCCCAGTGACCGTAATAACCTGAGTGGACCTTACTACCAGAATACCTGGTCGTTCCCGTTCACTCAGTTTGGTTACTACAACATCTTCCAGGGTCGTGACGACGGTGCGATGGTGCACGGTTCGGCCAGGGAAGGCAAGTTCGAGTACGCCTTGGGTGCTTACGACGGCTACGACGCTCCGGCTGGTGACGACAACGTCATGATTGCTGGTCGTTTCAGCTATAACTTCCTTGAGAACGAAGCTGGCTACTACAATTCCAGCACGTATCACGGAACCAAAGAGCTCCTGACTGTTGGTTTTGCTTTCCAGAACCAGCAGGATGCCGTCGCAATTGGCGATGACTATGACGCTTACAACTTCGACCTGCTCTACGAGCGGCCGACGTCCAGTGGCGGCGTGGTTACCATTGAAGCGGCTTACTACGAGTTTGATGGTACTGGCAGTGCCAACAGCAATGGCAATAGCTACTTCATTCTGACCAGCTACATGCTGGCGAAGGAATATGCTATGGGCGCGCTGACTGGCCGAGTGGTGCCGTACTTCCGTCACCAGGAATACAGCCGAGACGCGGCTGATGCTGGTGCACGTACTCGAAGTAACGACTTCGGTATGCACTACGTCATTCACGGGCACAACGCCCGCCTGACGCTGGAATACACCGATTTTGACACGTCGACCTCTTCGGAGAACGACGAAGTCAAGCTTGGTATGCAGCTCCAGTTCTAGGATGCTGAGGACTTTCGATGCCTAGTTAACCGGCATCGAATGCCTTGAACCTAGGCAAATACGCCACCGGTGGTGTTCATTGAACACTGCCGGTGGTTTTTTTATGCGCACTAAGTTGTTGGGCGAACGGCACTTCCGCACATCATCCCTGCTCTGCCGGCCCAGCTTGGCACCGGATTTGCTCTTTTTAAGCTGAAATGCTGTTTCATCACAGGCAGCACTTTGCCGACGTCGACTCTGGCCTGGGCTGGGTAAGGCGACTCGGTTCCTCTGCTCCCAAACCTGAAAGGCGGAAGTGATCCAGAATGAAGGTAAACAACCTACTACTCGTACTCTTATGTTCCTTGCTGATGGCCATTGGCTGCGGCAAGGGTGAAGACAAACCCAAGGACGCTGCTGCTCCCGCGGGTGGCAGCTCGACAGCGGAGAATATCCCTGATACCACTCCGGAATCCGAAGATGCTAAGGACCAACCGGCTCCAGTGGCTGACACAGTTAAGGACGAACCGGCTCCAGTGGCTGGCACAGTCAAAATTGGCGTGCTCCATTCGTTGAGTGGTACGATGGCTATCTCGGAAGCCTCCTTGAAGGATGCTGTTGAGCTGGCTGTTGAAGAGATCAACGCAGCTGGTGGTGTGCTCGGTAAAATGATTGAGATCGTGGCTGTTGATCCGGCCAGTGACTGGGACCTGTTTGCTGAAAAGGCTGAAGAGCTGATTCTGCAGGAGCAAGTTGCGGTTACTTTTGGTTGCTGGACCTCGGTCAGTCGTAAGTCGGTGCTTCCGAAGTACGAAGACAACAACGCCCTGCTTTTCTACCCCGTGCAGTACGAGGGTGAGGAACAGTCGTTGAACGTTTTCTACACGGCAGCGACTCCCAACCAGCAGCTGATTCCAGCAGCTCAGTACATGATGGGTGAGGACGGTGGCGAGTGTAAGAAGTTCTATCTGCTCGGAACTGACTATGTCTTCCCGCGGACCGCTAACAAGGTCCTCAAGGCATTCCTCAAGTCGGAAGGTGTTGCCGATGAGAACATCATCGAGGAATACACTCCTTTCCATCACCAGGACTACCAGACGATTGTTGGAAACATCAAGGATTTCGCCGCCAGTGGCGACGCTTGTGTTCTTTCCACGATCAATGGTGACAGCAATGTGCCGTTCTACAAGGAATTCGCCAATCAGGGCCTGAGTTCCACGGACTGCCCGATCATGGCATTCTCGGTTGCCGAGGATGAACTGCGGGCAATGGACGTACCTCCGCTGGTCGGCCACCTCGCTGCCTGGAATTACTTCCAGAGCATCGATACGCCTGAGAACCTGCAGTTCGTCAACGCTTTCAAGGCCAAGTTCGGTGCTGATCGCGTGACGGATGATCCGATTGAAGCCGCCTACTTTGGCGTCTACGTCTGGGCCGCCGCAGCTGAAAAAGCTGGCAGCTTCGAAGTAGATTCCGTTCGTGAGGCGGTTTATGGCCTGGAGTTTGATTCCCCAGGTGGCAAGAAGCGAATGCACACGGATAACCAGCATACGCTGAAGCCAGTTTATATCGGTGAGATTCTCCAGGACGGTCAGTTCCGGATTGTCTATGAAAGCGACGGGCTGGTGTCACCTGACTCCTATAGCTCGTACTTGCATACCGATGGCAACATCCCCGCCCCGACTGGCGGACCCAAGTAGTTACCCCTGGTGTTTTAACGACGTGTGATATTCTCGCGTGACTTCTCGAGTTCGCGCGATAGATGTCGACGAACGTATCGAGGAGAGTATAAAGGACTATACTCTCCTCGAACGTGTCGTCCACTTGGATTGATCCAAGTGGGCGTTTTGTCGTTCATGGCAGACGCTCTTTTCGTTTGCGAAGGAATCTTGAGCCTTGCGGTCCGGTCCTCTCTCTTACTTGGCGATCATCGTCGCTGTGGCAGTATCGTTCTGCCCAAGCCTGGTTTCAGCTCAGCAGCCAGACCCGGATACTGAGCTGCGCAGTACGATCCAGCAGGTCGTAAGCGGCTCGACCGACGAGAAGATTGCGGCCATCGGCATCCTGACTGAGTCGCGGGATCCGCGAATCCTGGCAGTCCTGGAGAACTTCAAGCTGGGCCTGTTCTTCACGCTCCAGGACGAACTGGTGCTCTGCCCGAAATTCGACACCGACAAGGAGGGCAACCGCACAGGCCAACTGCAGGACTTCCTGACAGCTGAATCACTGATAGGGCCCAATGGCGAACATCGTGTCGTATCCAAGCGGGACCTCGAGGACGTCGTTGTTCCTCGCAAGGCTCGACGTGACCTGGCCGATGCTATCCGCGTTCACGAACTTTACGGTTCCGATCTCGATCGTCGATTGTCTGCCGTCCAGCGACTTGGCCTGAGTGGCAATCTGGCGTTCATGGAATTGCTTGAGGAAGTTGCTGCGGCCGAGAACCCCAGGCGCATCACCTACGCCGCCAACGAGGGGGTCTGGTTGCTCAAGCTGGGCGACCCTGACAACAGCCGTGAAGATCTTATCGCCGCAGCCCGGCAACTGGGCGATATGCGGAGTGCGCGTGGGGCAACCAGGCTGGTCGATGTGGTTGAGTTGCTCGACCAGCAGGAAGCGGATGGCCAGTCTGTCGACGAGGAATTGAGAACGGTTTTCCAGCAGCAGCTGACAAACATCAAGACATACCAGGACCGAGTTGGCCTTATGAAGGATGTCTTCAATGGCATCTCCACCGGTTCAGTTCTGGTCCTGATTGCCCTCGGACTGGCAATCATCTTCGGCCAGATGGGTGTGATCAACATGGCCCACGGCGAACTGGTGATGCTGGGTGCCTATTCCACATACATCATGCAGCTCTGGTTTGGCCACACACCTGAAGTGCCGAATAACTGGTTCTTTATCGCAGCTCTTCCCGCCTCCTTCCTGATCGCCGCTTTCATCGGTCTGTTGATTGAATGGCTCGTGGTGCGGCACCTCTACGATCGGCCACTCGAGTCGCTGCTGGCGACCTGGGGCGTGGGATTGATCCTGATCCAGTTCATTCGCGCCGGGTTCCCCTGGTCGGGAGCTGACTGGGCGGAAAATCTGCCGGATTTCCTGATCTGGGGAGGCTTTGGCGACAATATCGGTGTCAACAGCCCCACCTGGCTGGTGGGTGCCGCGGACGTGATGACAGATCTTAGCTTGCCCTACAACCGGATCTTTATCATCGCCTTCACTCTCGTTGCCGTGCTGGCCATTGCCTGCCTGATGCGCTACACGCGATTGGGTTTGCGGATCCGGGCGACAGTGCAGAATCGCGACACCGCGGCCAGCCTGGGGGTGCACACGCGGCGGGTTGACCGGTACACGTTTGCGATCGGTTCCGGCCTGGCCGGGATCGCGGGATATGCTCTGACCTTGATTGCCGGTGTCACGCCTGACATGGGACAGAACTATATCGTCGACTCCTTCCTGGTTGTGGTCACTGGCGGTGTTGGCAAGCTGGCAGGTAGTGTTTCAGCAGGTATGGGCGTCGGTGTGGTCAACAAGTTCTTTGAACCGATCACTTTCGGGTCAGCATTATTCTGGGTCGGCCTGGCTGTGCTGGTTTCCACCTGGATTATCCTTGTCCGTCGCGCCAAGCGAATCGACCCGACGCTCGTCAAAAAAGCTGTCTTCCTGCCGCCGCTGTTCGTTTACCAAAACCGGAAACAGCGCGGCCTTGTCCGGCTGCTGCTGGTGATGGCCGCCGGTGGAGTGCTGATGTGGACCGTCAGCAGAGCTGGATTCGATCACATGCTTGTGATTCGTGAGGATGGCGGCTCCGTTAAAGCTGGCCAGAGATTATTGATCGCAGACCAGCATGGCACACGGCAGGTGGTTGGATTTGGTAGCGAATCCCCGCCCGGCAGTGATCCAGCAGCTTCCAAGCCTGACAGCACTGTCGAACTAGGAGACATTTCAAGGCCGGCCATGGCCCGCCGGCTGACCGCTGCCATCAAGCAGCTGAAGTTGCGCGGTGTGCGCGCTTCCGTCGACGGAGACCGGATCTTCATTCGTGGCAGTACCATGATTGTCCTGACGTCTGACCAGGACGCGCTCGGTGTGTCTGCTCGCAGGCGCGAAGGATATCGCTCCAAGCCGGGTCCGGTCTCTGCGAGATTACCAGGTGGAAGTGAATTCCTGGCTCAACCAGTGCAGACGATCTGGGCCAAAGTGCTGGTGCTAATATTGGTGATGCTGTTTATCCAGTGGCGGCCGGCCGGGCTGTTCCCACCGCGCGGGAGGCTCGCCGATGATTAGCCATGAAAAACGCCAGGTCTTCCGCCATTGGCAAGACTCCGCTGTGCAGGCAGTTAACCACGGCATGCCCTGGTTTAGCCTGATCCTGGCACTGATCATCGTGCCGTTTCTCTACCTCTCCGGCGAGATGGAGATCGTCACAGTCAACATGTTGGGCCGCTATCTCTGTTTTGCAATCGTGGCTGTCAGCCTCGATTTGCTCTGGGGCTATACCGGCCTGCTCTGCCTCTGCCAGTCGCTATTCTTCGCCCTCGGTGGATATGCCATGGGTATGTACCTGGCACATCACGGCGGCCCGGAAGGGGTGATCGATGCCAGTGGCTGGAAACTGCCAGCCTGCTTGCACGTCGTCTACCCGGCCGCCGTCTGGGAGACGGAAGAATACTGGCAACTTCCCTTCTTCTGGAAACCGTTCTTCTGGTTTGAATCTGCCACCATCCTGGGCTTGCTTGTTCCCGGCATAGTCGCCCTGGTCATCGGATTGTTTATCTTCCGCAGCCGTGTCCGCGGCGTCTTTTTCGCCATCCTCACCCAGGCTCTCACGCTGGCCGTCTGGCTGGTGTTCTGCATGAACAATATGAAGCTCTGTGGCACAAACGGGCTCACGCGATTTGAGCGTGTGGGGCCATTTTTTGACCCTGAGCAGGGAGCCAACACAGCAAAACTTGTGATCCTGCTGACCGCCGTGGTCGGCCTCAACCTGCTGATCCTGGTACGAGCTATCATGAGCCGGGTTGGCAGTATCAGTCTGGGAAACAGCTGGAAGGATCCCAAGCGACTGGGAGTCCTTGCTGGCTGCCTGGCTGTCGGGCTGGGCGCGGCTGTTTGGATCCAGAGCTATATTGCCGGCAATTTTGCTGACCTCAACGAGCTCAAGGATGACGGCGTTAAGTTCGCGCTCTACCTGGTGACCGTGGTTGCGCTGATCGATGTCTACTTGTTCTGCAAGTACATCGTCGACTCGCGCTTGGGACGAGTCCTGATCGCAGTTCGCGACCGGGAAAGCCGCCTGCGGTTTTCCGGCTACCAGCCCTATGTCTACAAGGCCTTCATCTTTTCCATCTCAGCCATGATCGCCGGCCTGGCTGGCATGCTCTATGCACCCCAGATGGGCATCTTTACGCCAACCAACCTGGAACCCAAGGAGTCGATCCTGGTTGTCATCTGGGTCGCTGTTGGTGGCCGCGGTACATTGGCCGGCCCCATCATCGGTGCGCTGGCGGTGAACCTCATTTACAGCCAGCTGACCAGTAGCGCGCCTGACACCTGGCCATTCGTGCAGGGTGGCTTGTTCGTTGCCGTCGTGCTGATGTTTCCCGATGGCCTGATTAGCCTCTGGTATCGAATTACCGGGAAAGGAGCGGCTGCTGATGAGGATCAGCCGACCGACGAGGATGACCGAGTGGATTCTGTGGCCATGATGCAAGAACGACTGCAACGTGTTGCCAATATTCAGCGACTGCAGACGGACAAATCGCAAATCCAGGCGGAGATCGTCTCGGTGCATGACCTGACCGTTGTCTTCGACGGTTTCAAGGCGCTCGATATCGACCATTTCGCAGTGCCGCACTACATGCTGCAGGTGATCATTGGTCCTAACGGGGCGGGCAAGACCACGCTCTGTGACGTGATCAGTGGCAAGACCCGTCCCACCACAGGGCGCGTGCTGTTCAATGGCGCGGATATCACCGAGGCCAGCGAGGCAGACATTGCCCGTCTTGGCGTGGGGAGAAAATTCCAGACGCCGACAGTGTATGACAGCCTCAGCGTCTATCAGAACATGGAGCTGGCCCTGCCCAATTGCCAGGGCCTGGCCCATAACCTGTTCCGGATGACAACCGCTACTCAGCGAGATCGCATTCACCAGATGCTCGAACGGGTCCGGCTGGATGACGATATGAATCGCCAGGTGAAATACCTCAGCCATGGCCAGCGGCAATGGCTGGAGATCAGCATGCTGATTCTCTCCGATCCAAAGCTGTTGCTGGTGGACGAACCGGCTGCCGGACTGACCGACGAGGAGACGGTGCTGACGGCCGAGCTGCTGCTGGAGCTGCAGGAAGATCACAGCATCATTGTGATTGAGCACGATATGGAATTTGTCCGCATGCTCAGTGCACCGGTGATGGTACTGAATGAGGGCCTGATCATGGCCTCGGGTACAATGGAGGAAGTCCAGGCGGACGAGCGAGTTGTGGAGGCTTACCTGGGTCGCTAGCTTTTTCGCGGCACCCTGACAGGTGGAACAAGACCATGTTGAAGATCAACGAATTATCGTTCTCCTACGGCGCCATCCGGACGTTGCAGGATGTCTCGATGGACTTCCAGGAGTCGAGCATCACCTGCGTGGTAGGCCGCAACGGCGTTGGTAAAACAACCTTGCTCAAGAACATCATGGGCGTGCTGCAACCGAGCGGCGGATCGCTTTATCTTGGCGACCAGGATGTGACGGGAATGAGTGCCTACCAGCGTGCGCATGCCGGACTGGGGTTGGTGCCACAGGGACGCCAGGTGTTTCCTAAACTGACCGTCGAAGAGAACCTGCTGGTCGGGCTCGAGTCGCATCCGAAACGTTCACGGAAGATCCCAGCGTCTGTGCTGGAGATGTTTCCCGTGCTGGGAGAGATGCTCAAGAGGATGGGTGGCGACCTCTCGGGCGGACAGCAACAGCAGCTGGCAATTGCCAGGGCCCTGGTTGGCGAGCCGCGGGTGCTGCTGCTGGACGAGCCGACCGAGGGAATTCAGCCCAACATTATTCAGCTGATTGGCCGCGTCCTAAGTGACCTGGTTGAACAGCATGGGATGACTGTCGTGCTGGTAGAACAGTACCTGGATTTTGTCCGTGAATTCGGACACAACTTTTACATCATGAATCGAGGTCGCGTGGTCGCCGACGGTGAAACCGAGAATCTGACCGACGAGCTGGTCTCGCAGTATCTGAGCGTGTGATCCATCCTTCCACCTGCCCGAGGCCTTGAGCTGATGATTTCCCCGCCGGTTGGTCACGGGTTGCTCGAATTGTCGCATGTTGCCGGCAAGACCGAGGTAACTCGCTGCCAGGCACACAGCCCCTTGAAGCTACTCACCCCCCGTGGACGGCACGAGGCGGCCTGGGTCTATACCAGTACTTTTGGCGGTGGCATGGTGGCGGGTGATCAGACCGAGTTGCAAGTGCGTATGAAACCTCAGGCCCGCTGCGTGCTTACCACCCAGGCCTCCAGCAAGATCTATCGCGATCCCCAGCAGCGTGGCTGCCGGCAGCTGGTCGAAGTGGATGCGGAATCTGAATCGCTGCTGGTTGTGGCCCCCGACTACGTGACCTGTTTTGCTGAAGCGAGTTTTCGCCAGCAACAGGACTTTCGACTCGATCCACAAGCGTCCCTGGTCGTGGTCGATTGGTTGACCAGCGGCCGTCGCTCGTTTGGTGAATCATGGGATTTCAGTCGCTACCAGAGTGGTCTGAATGTGCATGTCGATGGCCAGCACGTGCTGAGTGACACGTTGCTGCTGGATAACAGAGATGGTCCAATCGATGGTCCCTTTCGACTGGGTCGCTTCCATTGCATCGGACTGATGCTGCTGGTTGGCCCCCAGGTTGAGCCAGCGGCACGGCAATTGTGCGAACAGGTGACCGCCAGACCGGTGGAGCCGGGCGCGGAATTGATCGAGTCTGTCAGCGAACAGTCCTGGGGTGCTGTCTACCGGATTGCCGGAATATCGACTGAGCCCGTTGCTGCACGCCTGCGCGAGAGGTTATCTTTCTTGAAGCCGCTACTGGGTGATGAACCCTGGGCGCGAAAATGGTAATTACGGAGTGGAATCATGCATTTATCGCCGCGTGAAACCGAAAAACTTATGCTGCACCAGGCTGGTGCCCTGGCCCAGAAACGACTGGCCCGGGGTGTCCGTTTGAACTATCCGGAGGCGGTGGCGCTGATTGCTACCCAGCTGCTGGAGATGATCCGCGATGGTCGCTCGGTGGCGGAGCTGATGAACCTCGGCCGCCAGATGCTCGGTCGCCGGCAGGTCATGGACGGTATTGCCGAGATGGTTCACGAGGTGCAGGTCGAAGGAACTTTTCCTGATGGGACCAAGCTGGTCACGGTCCACCATCCGATTGCTGCTGAAGATGGCAATCTGGAACTGGCACTCCAGGGCAGCTTTCTGCCAATCCCCGACCTGGCTGCATTTGTTGACTCGGCCTCATCGGATCCGATCCCTGGTGCTTACAGCTGTGATGATGAAGAGATCACGCTCAACGAGGGCCGCGAGACAGTCACGCTGCCGGTCACCAACTCGGGTGATCGACCGATCCAGGTCGGCAGCCATTATCACTTTGTCGAGACAAATCCGGCACTCAGCTTCGATCGTGATCAGGCCTATGGCTGCCGCCTGGATATTCCAGCTGGGACCGCTGTGCGATTTGAGCCTGGTGAGACGAAGACTGTCACGCTGGTCGAGATTGCCGGCAAGCGGGTCATCCGTGGTGGCAATAACCTGGCCGACGGGGCAGTCAGCGAGGAGGGTCGGGCGCAGACGCTGGCCAACGTGGCCGAACAGAAGTTTGGTCATGAGCCTGCCTGAATCGCACGAGCACACAAAAAAGGAAGAGCCTGATGGCATACAAGATTAGCCGATCTGACTACGCAGAGATCTTTGGCCCCACCACTGGCGACCGAGTCCGACTTGGTGATACCGCGCTCACGCTCGAAGTCGAGAAGGACTACACCGTCTATGGTGATGAGTGCAAGTTTGGTGGCGGCAAGGTGCTGCGGGATGGCATGGGTCAGGCCTCGGGTGTCTCCCAGGCAGATGCACTCGACCTGGTAATTACCAATGCCCTGGTGGTCGATTATGACGGCATCTACAAGGCCGACATCGGCATCAAGGATGGCCGTATCGCGGGGATCGGCAAGGCCGGTAACCCCGATATGATGGCCGGAGTGAATGAAGAGATGGTGATCGGTGTGACGACCGAAACGATCGCTGGCGAGGGTCTGATCCTGACCGCTGGTGCTCTCGATACCCATATCCACTTTATCTGCCCACAGCAGATCCACGAGGCGATTGCAAGTGGCGTCACCACGATGCTGGGTGGCGGTACTGGACCGGCCACCGGAACATGTGCCACGACCTGTACGCCGGGCGAAGCGAACATTCGCATGATGTTGCAGGCCACCGATGACCTGCCGCTGAATTTTGGCTTCCTCGGCAAGGGGAACAGTTCCAAGCCGGAGGGGCTGGCTGAACAGATTGTGGCGGGCGCGGTGGGGCTCAAGTTGCACGAGGATTGGGGCACTACCCCGGCCACGATTGACAACTGCCTGACGGTGGCCGAGCAGTTTGACGTGCAGGTGGCGATCCATACCGACACGCTTAATGAGTCGGGTTTTGTGGAGCAGTCGATTGCAGCCTTCAAGGGCCGCACGATTCATACTTACCACACCGAGGGAGCGGGTGGTGGTCATGCGCCGGATATCATGCGGGTTTGTGGTGAGGAGAACGTGCTGCCGAGTTCTACGAACCCGACTCGCCCCTTCACCGTCAACACGATCGATGAGCATCTTGACATGTTGATGGTCTGCCATCATCTCGACAAGAACCTGCCAGAGGACGTGGCCTTTGCCGAAAGCCGTATCCGTGGTGAGACGATTGCGGCCGAGGATATCCTGCACGATCTTGGCGCGATCAGCATCATGGGCTCCGACTCGCAGGCCATGGGGCGAGTTGGTGAGGTGATCTGCCGGACCTGGCAGACGGCCAGCAAGATGCGTCAGCAACGAGGAACACTGGCGGAAGATTCCGATCAGAATGACAACCAGCGGATCAAGCGATACGTGGCCAAGTACACGATCAACCCGGCGATTGCGCACGGCATGTCACACGAGATTGGATCGGTGGCAACGGGCAAGCTGGCCGACCTGGTGTTATGGAAGCCTGGATTTTTTGGCAGCAAGCCGGAACTTGTGATCAAGGGTGGTGTGATTGCCTGGTCACAGATGGGTGACCCCAACGCGTCGATACCCACACCGCAGCCGGTATTTATGCGACCGATGTTTGGTAGTTTTGGCAGAGCGGCGAGTCCGATTTCCATTGCCTTTGTGAGCCAGGCGTGCCACGAGGATGGTCGGGCGACAGGTTATGGTTTGAAAAAGCGGATTGAGCCGGTCATCGGCTGTCGCTCGGTGACGAAAAAGGACATGAAGCTGAATCATGCCACGCCTGAGATCACGATTGATGCGGAGACGTTTGAAGTGACCGCTGACGGAGAGTTACTGACCTGTGAGCCAGCCCAGTCGCTACCGCTGGCCCAGCGGTATTGTCTCTTCTAGAGGCTGAAGGTCAGGCAATCACATCGTGTACCGGCTCGCCTTCCAACGCGATGGGAATCTCATTGTCGAACTCATCGCGGATGGTCATATGAGGATCCAGCCCCAGCAGCTGGTAGACGGTAGCGACGTAGTCAGCTGAGCTGACGGGTGAATCGATCGGCCAGGCAGCGTGGTTGTCACTCTGGCCATGGATATGGCCCTTCTTCACGCCGCCGCCGGTCAGCAGGATAAAGCCGCACTGGGTCCAGTGATCGCGGCCACCGTTTGGCTTGACCCAGGGAGTTCGACCCATTTCGCCCATCACGATTACCAGCGTGGAGTCGAGCATACCGCGTTCATCCAGGTCCTGGATCAGGGCACTGTAGTTCTGGTCCAGCGTCGGCAGGTTAAAGTTCTTCAGCAGGTCGAAGTTGTTGCCATGGGTGTCCCACTGGCCGGCGCCAATACCGGCGTGGTATTCCGATTCGGTGGTCACGCCGACGAATTTCACGCCCGCCTCCACCAGCCGGCGGGCGGTCAACATGCAGTTGCCAAACAGGTTGTGGCCGTAGCGATCCCGGGTCTGCTTGTTCTCACTGGCCAGGTCAAACGCGTTGTGTGTTTTCTGGGAGCTGATCAGGTCGAAGGCCTGTTGCTTGTAGAAGTTGAGATCACGTATTTCAGTCGACCTGCCGACGCGGGCAATGTCGTCATTTAACTGGGCCAGCAGTCCGCGGCGGCTATCGAGTCGGTCGAGGGTGATGTCGGGCAATTCGCTCAGCGACGGCAATCGCGGCTCAGCAAATGGAACGGCGGGGTCGACATGTGAGTTGCGACCGTCAGCCTCGTCCTTGCGGAAGCTGGCCTCATAGCTGGTGAACATGGGATCGTAGCGACTGCCAAGGAAGCCACCATAGGGTCCGGCGCGTCGCTTGCCCTGGCTGTGACCGGGGTGGGTGGGCATCCAGATGAACGAGGGGACATCCTTGGAACGGATACCGGCGTATTGCATCACCGCGCCGATGCAGGGATGGTCGGTCGGCTTGGCGACGTTGTTGACGATGACCGGGCCGGAGTAGCCGGTCAGCATGTTGTAGGGGCTGTGGGTGTTGTAGAGGTGTGTGTGCGTGCGGATCAGCGAGCTGTGGTGCATCAGCTTGGAGGTCAACGGCAGGTGTTCACAGACTTGCAGGCCGGGCACGCTGGATGAGATCGGTTTGAACTCGCCGCGGATGTTATCCGGGGCGTTGGGCTTCATGTCGAACATATCCTGGTGGCTGGGGCCACCGATCAGGTTGACCAGGATGATCGACTTGGCGGGTCCTGAGGCAGCTGCGGAGGCTTCGGCAGCGAGCAGTTTGGGGAGGCTGAGTCCGAGCGCGGAGATGGCACCGGCCTGCAGCACTTCACGACGGCTGAGTCCGTCACAGAGTCGATGTCCGTTGCCAAGCAGTCGCAGCATGGTCTGTTCCCGGGTTAATTCAGTAGCAGCGCATCTCTGTGGGGAAATGTCGAGTGCCGAGATACCCATACTTTATGGGGATCGACGGCTGACAGCAACGCGGAAATGCGGGGATCGAGGTGTTTCACGGGGATCGCGGAAAAACCGGGGAATTATCGATTTTCCCTGTCGGGCAGTCGCTGGCGACACGCATTTCCTAAGCAGGAAGAGGACCTGCAAGTAAAAATTACGCTCCCGATAAGGAAGAAACGATGTTCCAGCGACGAATGCAAACGGCCCTGTTATTCCTTGTTGTCATGACAACCGCATTTTGTGCGGCAGCTACGGCTGAACAGCCTTTAAACAATGGGGATTCGACCTCATTAAGCTTAAGGAAGATCACCGCAGCGACGGTTTTAATTGAATCTGTCGGCTCTGACGGGGTGTCACTGGGATCAGGAGTGGTGACGACGATTCTTGGAAAGAAGTATGTTCTCACGGCAAACCATGTGATTCGTGGGACTTCCGGTGCCCGCTTGACGTCGCTTGCAGATGGCAGCTCGGGTTATTCCAGCGAAACAGGTGGTTGGAGTGTGAAATATGATATTGCGGCCATTGCATTACCGAAGGCGATGCGACATTTACCGGCCATCCCGTTCTGTCGGAGCAAGCTTCGTCCCGGTACACGTGTCTTCATCGCCGCTTTTCCCGCGGGTGTCCCGGCGATCACTTTCGGTCAGATTGCCGGATATGATCACCGGGGAACAGAGATGTATCACACGGCTCCCACAGTGGGTGGCTCGAGTGGCGGTATGATTATCAATGACAAGGGCCGTCTCTGTGGGATTCACCTGGGAGTCTACCCGTATTCTGGCATCAAGTTTGCCACACCGTCGGATCTGATATTACGTCTGATTGCCATCCACGGGAAATAATAGCGAGGTTTGTCCATTTGAGAATTTCATTGTTGGCCAGCGATTAAGCGGACTGAAATTCTTTGCACCCTTTGCAAATAAGCCCTATTCTGAGGTCTGATCCATGTGTGTTTTTTCCTTCGTAGTTCATTTCCATGTTCGGTGACTTCACGTTCCGTCGCGGTCACCGTCGGTCCTTCCTGGCACCGCTCCGGAGCTGCACAACGCGGCTTCATCTTGAGCAACTGGAAGACCGTCGGATGCTGAGTGCATCACCGCTGGAAAGCCCAGCACCCGATTCCGCCTGGTTTCGCTCGATAGTGGATCCACTGGATCTCAACGAAAG
>Ga0114993_10004299_pt1 | contig 14230 bp, 11 predicted proteins | sample ArcticOcean_MG_C_FD_87042 | JGI IMG/M metagenome (GOLD analysis project Ga0114993, IMG submission 87042) | Marine microbial communities from western Arctic Ocean - ArcticOcean_MG_CB2_150 | ecosystem: Environmental > Aquatic > Marine > Oceanic | place: Arctic Ocean: Canada Basin | collected...
CTTATAACTCTTTTATTCTTTATTCAAAATCAAAGCCTCGTATATTCATATTATGATTTTAATTTACATTATTTTTCATATAATAAACTTGCTTTCCTTTTTTGTTTGGTTTTTTTAGTTATTGGAATAATTGGAAAAATATTTTCAATCTATAGAGATAGTTACAAAGAAAAAGCTCTAATCTTGATTTACATATCTTCAGCTATCTCCGTAATTTTTTCCGGTGATTTTATAACTTTATATATTTTCTGGGAAATAATGGCAATATCATCAAGCTTTGTTATATTCTCATCTCCATCTGATAGAGCATATTTATCTGGCTTTAGGTATTTATTAATTCATTTATTTGGGGGCTTGATTTTATTAATTGGTATTATTGGCCTGTCAATGAATACAAATAATTTAGAAATTAGATTATTGGAACTTGATACCTGGTACAACTGGTTAATCTTGATTGGGCTACTTTTAAATGCAGGGGCTCCACCTTTTTCATCTTGGGTTGCAGATGCTTACCCTGAAGGCAGTTATTCCTCAACAGTATTTTTATCTGCATATACAACAAAAACCTCAGTCTTTGTTTTAATTATGACTTTTGCTGGTAGTCAGATATTAATATATGTAGGTTTATATATGATTATGTATGGAATAATTTATGCTCTACTAGAAAATGATATCAGGCGAATCTTATCTTATAGCATAGTTAATCAAGTAGGATTCATGATTGTTGGGATAGGAATAGGAACTGAACTATCAATAAATGGGACTGCTGCCCATGCATTTGCTCATATAATTTACAAAGCTTTGTTATTAATGTCAGCAGGAAGTGTAATTTATATGATTCAAAAAAGAAAGTGTACAGATGTTGGTGGATTATATCGAGTGATGCCGCTAACGGCAATCTGCGGCATAGTAGGCGCTCTATCAATTTCGGCATTTCCATTAACTTCTGGCTTCATATCTAAATCCATGATTTTAGATGGGAGTTTTCAGGAAGGATTAGAATTTGTGTGGCTTATGTTACTAATAGGCTCCGCGGGTGTATTTCTCCATGCGGGAATTAAATTCCCATGGTTTGTATTTTTTCATAAAGATAAAAAAATTATTACCACTGACCCACCTATATTTATGAAAAGCTCAATGGTTGTATCTTCACTAATTTGCATTCTAATAGGTATTATGCCAAGTCTACTATATAATCTGTTGCCTTATGAAGTTTCCTTTATTCCATACACAGAAAACCATATTATTTCACAACTACATCTACTTTTATTTTCAGGTCTAGCATTTTTTATAAGTTTGAAATATTTAGAGAGAACCCTGACTATTACTCTTGATTTTGATTGGGTTTATAGAAATAAAAATAGATTAGTTAGCTGTTTTTTAAATATTTTTATTAATAGAACTGAAAAAATAAAAACTTTGATTCAATCTATAAACATAAAAGAAAAAACAATATTATTGGAAAATTTCTTATTAAAACAAATATCTATATCAGCAATGGTGACAATGATATTAATTATATTTGCTATTTTCTTAGTTCTAAATATTAGCTAGATCCGCCAATTGTTACATCGTTTATCATCATTGAGCCTGAAGTAATCCTATTTCTCATATCAACATCATCCCCAAGTGAAACTATATTCTTAAACATTTGAACTAAATTAGACGCAACTGTTATGCCAGTTACAGGGTATTGTATTTCGCCATTTTTAATCAAATAACCAAAGGCACCTCTAGAATAATCTCCAGTTAAGATATTTGCGCCACTACCCATCATTTCTGTTATATAAATGCCATCATCAAGCGTTGAAATAATATTTGATTCTAATTTATCACTTGAATCAATAATAATATTTGTCAATACCCCATTACCTGTAGACTTAGACTTAAGCTTCCTCGCTGAGTATGTGTCTAACAAGTAAGTCTTTAGTAAACCATTTTTAATTATATCTTTCTTAAAAGTTAGGACTCCTTCAGAGTCATATGGTCTTGTACCAGAGCCATTCGATAGATGAGGTTCTTCTTTTATATTAATAAATTCTGGAAAAATTTGTTCATTAATTTTATCTAAAAGAAAGCTAGATTTTTTATATATAACTTCACCATTGATTGCAGATAAAAAATTGCTGATTAAAGATACTGACATTTCAGGGGAAAAAATTACTGGACATACTCTCGTGCTAATATTTTTTGCACCCAACCTTGAAACTGTTCTTTTAGCAGCCATGTTTCCAATTTTTTTTACAGACTCTAATTTTTTAAAATCTCTAACTGATGAATACCAATAATCCCTTTCCATTGATTTTTTTTCTTTTGCCAAGACAATACACGAGAGATTATAATCTGTTGAGTTAAAAGACCCAAAAGCTCCTTTTGTATTAAGCAATATATGTTGATTTGTAGAATATGAAAAAGAAGACCCTTCGGAATTAGATATACGCTTATCTGTTTTGAAAGCTTCTGATTCACACTCATTTGCAAGGTCTATTACATCTTCAATTTTAAGATCCATAGGATAGTAAATTTCTAAATCTTTTGATTCATCTTTTGTATAATTTTCACGGGGCAAACCTTGACATTTATCTGGCTGGGTATTTTTAGAAATGTTCTCTGCTTTTTGAATTACAGAACTAATACTCTCTTCAGACAAACTATTTGTTGATGCGCTCCCTTTTCTATAATCAGAGTAAACTGTTACACTCATAAATGTATCTTGATGATGTTCTATACTCTCAACATTTCCTGATCTACATGTAACTGTAAAACCATCTGAAACACTTAAATTAAATTCATGGTCATATTTTTTATTTAAACTTTTTGAAATATTTAATAAAATGTCTTTATGCTTTTTTGATTGTATAAGTGACATATTTATACTTGAGTCCCGCCTACAGTAATTTCATCTATTTTAAGGGTTGGTTGCCCAACACCAACTGGAACACTTTGTCCATCTTTGCCACATGTTCCAACACCATCATCTAATTTTAAATCATTACCAACCATAGAAACCTTTTTCAAAACCTCTGGTCCATTTCCAATTAATGTCATTCCTTTGATTGGTGATTCAACTTTTCCATTAAGAATTTTATATGCCTCTGAAGCTGTAAATACAAATTGTCCATTCGTTATATCAACCTGTCCTCCAGAAAAATTTACAGCATATATTCCATTCTTGACTGATTTAATAATTTCTGATGGTTCAAATTTTCCAGGTAACATAAATGTGTTTGTCATCCTAGGCATCGGTAAACAGGCATAGCTTTCTCTTCTTCCATTTCCTGTGGGTTTGGTTTTCATTAGTTTTGCATTAAGTTTATCTTGCATATATCCCTCGAGAATTCCTTTTCTAATTAAAGTATTATATTGAGTAGGGCACCCCTCGTCATCAATTGACAGAGATCCTCTTCTTTGCGAAATCGTTCCATCATCAATAATTGTACATTGCTCCGAAGCTACTTTTGTACCCATTAAATCTGCAAAAGCTGATGTTTTTTTTCTATTGAAGTCACCTTCAAGACCATGTCCTATAGCTTCATGCAATAAAACACCTGGCCAACCAGGACCAAGCACAACAGTCATAGAGCCAGCTTTACATTCAACCGCATTTAAATTAACATCAGCTTGTCTTAAAGCTTCATCTGCAAACTCATACCCTAAATTAGTATTAATAATATTTTTATATGGGTATCTTCCCCCTCCTCCGGCAGACCCCTTTTCTCTTCTATTCTTTTCTTTAAGAATGACCATAACATTAAAACGAACTAAAGGGCGTTCATCGAATTCTTTAATTCCATCCGTGTTAATTACTAATATTGAATCATATGAAGCGCTTATATTTATAATTACCTGATCTACCCTAGAATCTTTATTGCGAATATATAATTCAATATCTTTCAAAAATTTAACTTTAATATCATCTTTTTCAAGCTCTAAAGGGGATATAGAATCATATAGTTTTTGAATTTTTTGAGGCTCTCCTATTTTAATTTTTTTTTCACCACCATGTTTAACAATACATTTAGACATATTGGCTGCTGAAACTAAATTTTTATAATTGAAATCATTGCTATATGCAAAACCAGTCTTATCATCACAAACGGATCTAATCCCAACCCCACTATCAATACTTGATGAACCATTCTTTACTATGCCATCTTCCAAAGTCCAAGATTCTGCATTCTTATATTGAAAGTATATATCTGCAAAATCAATATTTTTTGCACATGCAATAGACAGCACTCTCTCTATCTTAGAATCAGATAAATCATAATTATCTAGAATTAAATTTTGTATATTTATCATTTATCTTTCAGCAATCTAATATGTTTTAAAACAGGGAAATTTTCTCTTATAGAATGAAGTTGTTTTACATTAATGTCTGCTTCGATAAATCCTTTTCCTGATGGCAGCCTAGAGATTATCTGTCCCCAAGGATTTACAATCATTGTATTTCCGTGTGTCTTTCTACCACTAATATGATACCCCTCTTGACATGCTGTTACCATGTAACAAAGGTTTTCTATGGCTCTTGCCCTAACAAGTGTTTCCCAATGAACCTTCCCTGTTTGTTCAGTAAAGGCAGCAGGCAATATAAATGTTTCTACATTATATTTGTGTTGTAATCTAAAAATTTCTGGAAACCTTAAATCATAACAACATAATAAACCAGTTATACCTAAAGGTGTTTCTATTACTTTTATCTTGTCTCCATGTTCAAAAACCCTTGATTCATTATAAGATTCATCAGAGTTTGGTAGTTTGACATCAAATAGGTGTATTTTATCATATCTGCAAACTACCTCCCCTTTATCATCATAAACAAAAGTAGTCGCAGTTACTTTATTTGGGTTTTTAGTTTTGATTGGGATAGTTCCAGCTACAATCCAAAATTTATATTTTTTTGCACTTTCAATTATGAATTCCTGTATTGGTCCATTACTCTCCTCTTCTGCATGTTTTATAAAATCTAAATCATCAGCAGGCATCAGGGCAAAATTTTCTGGTAAAACGACAACCTTGCATTTAGTTTTAGAAATCTCATCAAAATAGTTTGCCACTTCATACATATTTGCTTGAATGTTTGGGCCAGATGTCAATTGTATGGATGCAACAATACTCATTTTCTTCTTTTGTTTAGTGTCTATTAAGAATATATCAATTTAAGAGAGGTTTAAATGCTTCTATCACTTTTATATTTGGTTTATCCCAAGAGCCAGTTATTGAGTACTCGACAGCAGCCAGCTTATTAGTATTTATTCCTAATTCTTTTAAAACTTTGTCATAGAAAATTGATGCAACCGCTCCAACTGGACCTCCCAGCAAAGTTCCTGTTATTAAACTCATAGATGATAAATCTGGGATATATACTAATTTCTGATTATATGTCTCTTTTTCCAGATCAGTTTCACCAGTTAACCTCATCTCGCCAAATGATCCATCTAAAACCATATTGTTTATATTTGCCTTTGAATTATCAAATATTAGTTCTCCTTTCACATTTTCAAATGATAGGCCGCTCGAAAAAAAATCACTAAAATCAAGTGTTAGCCTTTTTTGCAAAGATGAAATACTCAATAAACCAAGTAATTTGCCAATAGCCTTTGTTTCTTTAGTCACTTGCAGAAACTCTCCATTTTTCATGTCTAATATTACCTTTCCGTCAAATGAAGAAAACCCAAACATCTGGGGCGAACCTTTCCATTGTCCAATTAACTGAGAATCTAAAGTCCCTTTGTTAACTAAACCAGAAAATCCCAAACTATTAAGAGCTGCCCCAAAATTATCACTCTTGAAACGAGCATCAAAGAAAGTTATCTCTTTATCATCAGATACAACCCATTTACCATTGCCTTCCATCGATAAGTCATTATTTATAAAACTAAAGTTCTCTAAAACTACACCACCATTATTTGGCGAGGTTACAAGTGTTACATTATCTAAATAAAATTCTTGGATCTTAGCCTTATTAATAGAAATCTTCATATAAGGAAATTCCATTGGTCTTGATTTACTTTTAAACCTATTAAAGTCAAAATAACTAAGCTTCGCATTAATTCTTTCCGTGCTAGTTATATTTTCTGGCACTAAAATATTGCCTTTTAAATATGTTGAAGTAACATCTATGAGCGTGTTATCTTTTTTTGCTGTAATAACCAAGCTATGTTTATCATATAAAATATTTAGCTTATTTTTATATTTTTTTTCAAAATTATATGACATTTTAAAAATCTTTTTTTCATTCACTGTCTTTTCTATAGGAGACATTATATTAAATGAGATACCTTCTAAATCAGATATTAAATTTAAATAAATTTTTTTAGAAGTACTATCAGGCTCATAATAAAAATATGTTTTAGCAAATGACTGTCCTTTAAAGTTATTCAAGTATTTACTTTCAAAAATATCTTGTAAGAAAGAAACTCTAATTATTCCATTACTTTGGAAAGAGTATTTTGGCCTTCCATTTAGAACATCTGTATTTAAATAAAAATCAAACTCTTGGTTGTTTATAAAATATTTATTTTTTAAAGAAATAAAATATCTATCTAAAAAATTTACTCTAACATTTGGGCTATTAATTACCATATTATTTTTAGAATTTTTTATAACAAAATTAGATATATTTAAGACACCATATGTGTTTGTTTTATTTTTATCTTGGTATGACCTAAAATCTAAGCCATATTCTCCAGATAAAGTAATATTATTAGCTAGCTTGGTAAATATATATGATTTAGAAAACTTGTCAGCTATTGGTTTAATTTCGCCTTTTATAATTAATCTAATTTTTGACTTACCTTTATGAAAATCTCCAGATATTTTAATGCTTTGAGAATCTTCAACATTTATTTTATTAGAGTTAATAAATATTTTGTTATTTATAAATTGATAATATAAAATTCCGTTAACTTTTGATAAATTAATATCTTTTTCTTTATCAATTACTACATTTAAATCTTTACTTTCTATAACCAATGAACCTTTCTTTAAATTGCCAGAGATGTTGCCAGATATATTATGTATATTATATTTATTAGAGATATTTTTAACATTTATATTATTAAAGTTTGATGAATATTTAGCCTTATTTTTTTTCTGTAAACCTGAAATCATTAATTTTTCCAATGAACCCTTATTTATATTACTAGATTTTTTAATGAGTTTTTCTCTTTCTTTCCCAGGATATAGGGTTAATATTTTTTTAAAATCATTGATGTATATTTGTTTTACAAATAAATCAGATAAATTATGGTTTTGGTAATTCACTAAGACTTCATTATCAAAATAAGAATTAGAGTTGGTACTCATATTAAGATTAGATAAAACAATATTATGTAAAGTTTTATTATATTTATAATTAAAATGTGAAGAAGTATTTTTAAATATAAACTCTCCGCCACCCTTATTATTTTTAAGAGCAACATTGCTTGTATTAAACAATCCTTCAGCTGTTTTTATAAGACCATTTTTCATATCGGCCCAAATAGTATAGTTAAGTTTTAGAACAGAGTAATCAATATTATCAGATATAACCGGTACATTCCCAAGGTTAAGATTTAATCCTTGTGAATACAATCTACCATTAATTTTATTATTTGCATCAAAATTGAAATTAGCAGCTAAATGAATGACTTCTGATGGAGAATTATGATTGAATGTTGAAAAAATTTTTATGTTTTCAGACTCTTTGAACAAAACAAGGTTCGTGTTTGAAAATTTATATTTGTTATTTGAGGAATCATTTTCAATAATTACTTCTGAATTACTAATTCTAAACTTAAGTGTTTCATTATTAGTATTAACAGAGCTATTATTTTCATCATCTCTGAAATTAAAAATATCATAATTTTTCAGGTACAGGCTATTCTTTAGATAAACAAGTTTTATATTTGATTTAACTAAATTAAGTTCTGTTAGAATTATTTTTTGTTCTAGAATAGATTTAAATAAATCTAAAGACACAATAAGTTCATTTCCTTCTAATAGAGTATCTTGTTTTTTTTTATTATGTAAGCTTATTTTTATAAGCGAAAATTTTGGAGTAATACCATTCCATTTTACTTTAACCGAATCAATTTTAACTTTTAAGGAAGTTATAGTCTCTATCTCAGCAACTATTTTGGTTTTATATATATTATGTACTAAATTAGTATTCTCAGATATAATCACTACTAAAAATAGTGATGTAGTTATAATTGAAATTAAATAAATTAAATACTTGGTTAATCTTTGCATTAGATTATGTGAATGTATAATTGTCTATTTCGATACTCTCATCCCAAAGTTTCTCAAGTGAATAAAAAGCTCTAGCTTCAGGATGCATAACATGTACGAGCAAATCTCCGTAGTCTAAAAGTATCCACTCAGACTTATTGTACCCCTCTATTCCAATAGGTTTTACTTTATTCTTTTTCAACTTTGTAACGAGATTATCTGCAATAGCTTTAACATGTCGCGTAGATCTCCCAGAAACAATAATCATCGTATCTGTTACTGATGACTTATTTTTGACATCTATCATTGATAGATTTTCTGCTTTATTATCTTCTAAAATATTTAAAATAGATTTTTTAAGTAATTCCATAAATTTTAATAAACCTTATGCTCTAAAAGCCATTTATTGAGCTTTGGAGGCATTAAATCTGATACAGTTTGATTCTGTTCAAGTTTTTGCCTAACCTCTGATGATGAAATATTTAATATTGATGTAGCCTCAATATGTATTTTACCATATGATTCATCATGAAACCTAACTAGATCTGGCGAAATACAATTGATTAACTCATTATCTATATCGTTCAAATTATCTAACATTTTATAATTATCTTGATCAAGGGTTTTTCTGCGTGAAACAATAATGTTACATTTTTCAAGAATTTGTGGAAAATTTTTCCACTTGAGTATAGAGGTAAGATTGTCAAAGCCTATGATTAAATATAATCTATAATTTTTATATTCATCAGAAATAGAATTAACTGTGTCGATTGTGTATGATTTTCCACCTCTTATTATTTCTCTTTTATCAATTACATAATTTTTATAGTCGCCTAATGCTTGATCTAACATTTTTATACGTTGACTAGCAGATGCGGAAATTATTTTTGATGAACTTGAAATATTAGTTGGCAAGAAATGAACAATATCTAATTCATGTTTTTTTGTTATCTCTGTAACTGGTATGATATGTCCTAAATGTATAGGGTCGAAAGCTCCGCCAAAAATTCCCAGTCTTTTTTTAAGAACTTTTTTAATGTCTTAGCTTCCCATCACTTTTAACAACATATTTTAGATTTGTTAACCCCTCTAGTCCAACAGGCCCTCTTGCGTGAAGTTTATCTGTACTTATCCCTATTTCTGCGCCAAGTCCATATTCATAACCATCGGCAAACCTAGTAGATGTATTTATCATAATTGAACTAGAATTAACCATCTTTGAAAATTTATCTATTGCTGTTTTACTTGAAGAAATTATTCCATCTGTATGAAGCGACCCATATTTTTCAATGTGGCATATTGCATCTTCTAAGTTATTTACAATTTTAATTGATATTATAGGAGCAAGAAATTCTGCGTACCAGTCATTTTCCTTTGCTAGAATGATATTTGCATCTATCTTTTTAAGGTTTTTACAACCCCTAATCTCGACGCCTAATTTTTTTAGCTTACTTACTATATCTTTCACAGCTATTTTAGAAAAACTTTTATGTATTAATAAAGATTCAGTTGCATTACAAACTCCATACCTTTGAGTTTTAGAATTGATAGTGATACTCATAGCTTTTTTTATATTAGCTGTTTTATCTATGTATATATGGCAATTGCCGTCCAAATGTTTAATAACAGGAATTTTAGAACTCATTGCTATTCTTTCTATCAAACTTTTCCCTCCTCTAGGAATTATTACATCGATATATTTATTCATACTTATTAATTCCCCGACTGCTTTTCTATCAGTTGTCTCTATCAACTGCACAATATTTTTATCAAATCTATTCTTTTTTAATGCTTTTGTAATACAAATCATAAGTCTCTTATTTGTATAAATTGATTCTGAACCACCTCTTAGAATTACACTATTACCGGACTTTATACATAATCCTGCTGCGTCAATAGTAACATTTGGTCTAGATTCATATATCATTCCGATTACCCCCAATGGTACTCTCATCTGACTAACAGTAATTCCGCTTTTTTGTTTTTTATTGTTAACTATCTTGTATAAAGTGTCAGGTATTTTTATAATCTTTTTTAATCCATCACACATTGATGCAATTCTTTCCGTATTAATAACCAATCTATCAATCATTGCATCACTTATCTTTTTTCTACGAGCATTTTTAATATCAATCTCATTGCTTTTTATAATATTGTTAATATCTGACTCAATGTTGTTAGCAATATCTTTGAGAACATTATTTTTTTGAGAAGCTGTAAATACTCCTGACTTCTTAGATGCTAAAACTGCTTGTTTGCAGATCTTTACAATATATTTATTAATATTCATTTTGAGCTCAATTATTAATGTTTAGAAAATATTTTGGGGATTTGTTAAGTATAAAGGAGGAAATTAAGATTTCAAGCTGATGCCAAATATTTATATTATTAGCACCCGTTTTAATTGACTTATCAATAAAATAACAAAGCTCCATCAAGCTTTCAAGTATTTGGGAATTAGCATTATTCACTAAACGGTCATATATGTTTTTCTTATAGTTTGGAATATACGGAGAAGGAGACAAACTTCCTGCTAAAAAATATATTTTTTTAATCTCCATATTTAATAAAAATAATATATAAACCTCTGGCGCTTTAACAGATTTAAGATATTTTAAGATTTTTATTGATTTTTGCAAATCAGTTTCTAATAGGGAATTAATTAAATCATATTCAGAAAATTTATATTCTTTCTGCAAATAGTCAAAATAGGCGTTGATATCTGAAATATTAAGTAATGACATTTTATATAACTCCTGAGATATGGCAGAAGTATTACCTTCATTCTTTTCTAACAATCTTTCAAAAAACTCATCTGAATATTTGATTTTATTTTTTATAAATTTTTTCTTTACCCAGTTTTTAAGCATTATCCCTTTCAGCTCAAAAACCTCAATAATGCAAAATTTTTTAAGAAAATATTCAAAAGTTTTTGTTTTCTTAAATGACGCTGTCTGGGTATTAAGTTTAATAATTATTGATATCTCTTTAGGAATAACAAAATTCATTATCATGTCTGATAAATTTTTTGACATTGAGTTTGAAACTATATTTAAAATGATTAGCCTTTTTGGCTCAAACAATGGCATGAGTTCAAGCTCATTCTTAAATGAATCAATAGAAAAATCTGAATCAACAATAAAATTTTTAATATTTGTATCGTCATCGTTTAACACACGCTCTATGCGGTGCTGAACTTCATTCTGTAAATGATACGGTCCGCCTAGAATCAGATAAAGTGATACTTCAGGTATAGCTTGTAAATCTAAAAATTCCTTATAACTAATTTTCATATGAAAAATGACATAGATTCTATACAATATATCATGTATATGAGTAAAAAACTTCATAAAGAAATTGGCTTTATTGGTCTTGGCATCATGGGAAAACCTATGGTAAAAAATCTATTGAAATCCGGGTATGCTGTATATTTTTATGCTAGAAAAAAAAGAATTATTGATGAAATAAAAGAACTGGGTGGAAAATACTTTATTGATATTAGAGAGATATCAAAGATATGTAAAATAATTATATTAAATTTACCTGAATCTAAAGATGTAAAGGAAGTAATTTTAAGTAAACATGGATTATGGAAAAATATTTCTAAAGATACAATTATTATTGATATGAGTACAATTTCTCCAGATGTAACAGTCTCCATATCAAAAAAATTTAAAAAACTAAAAGCGCATCTAATTGATGCGCCGGTTTCAGGGGGAGAAATTGGAGCAATAGAAGGCAATCTTTCTATAATGGTAGGAGGTGAAAAAAATATATTTAATAAAATCAAGCCTATCCTGAGTGTACTGGGAAAAAATATTACTTATATAGGAAAAAGTGGGTCTGGACAAATTGCAAAAGCTTGCAATCAAATATTAGTTGCAGAAACAATGATTGCGGTAAGCGAGATATTATTATTAGCAAAAAAAAATAAATGTGATTTAAAATTAATTAGAGAAGCACTTATGGGTGGGTTTGCAAATAGTAAAATCTTAGACCTCCATGGCCAAAGAATGATTGAGGGTAATTATAAGCCAGGATTCAAAGTTGGATTACATTTAAAAGATCTCAATATCGCTGTAGAGCTTGCAAAAAAATCTAATTTAAGACTCAATAATGCACTATATGCTAGGAAACTTATGAGGGCCGCAAATTATATGAAACTACAAAACAAAGATTCATCTATAATTAATAAAATTATTCAAGATTATAATAAATAAAATGTTTAAAAATTATACAGTAACTTATATAATAAAGTCATGAATAATCAATTTACAAGTTTGTTAACAGAAAATAATATTACTCCAACCAAACAACGTTTGGAAATAGCTGAGTTAATATTTGTTAAAGACCAGCATTTCACTGCTATAGAATTGATTGAAAAAATAAAAAAATTAAAATTCCTTATATCTAAAGCAACAATTTATAACACACTTTGTTTGTTTGAATTAAAAGGTCTATTAAAAATAATTAGCTTACAGAATGAATATAAATTTTATGATACAAATCTCAGCGCTCATCATCATCTCTTTAATACCAGCACAAATACTTTAACGGATATAAGCAATGATCGTATTGCTTTTTCTAGTCTTCCCGATATTCCAAATCATCTTGAGATAGAACAAACAGAAGTATTAATTAAAGTTAAAAACAAGCGGTCTTCTTAATCTAAATCTTTTCTAAACGAATCTATAGACTCTTTGCTTACCTCTGTTAATTCTTCATAGTTATTATGATCAGAGCCTAAAAATACTTTATATGATTTTTTAAAATCTTTAATGCTAAATTCGTCTAACTGGAATCTTAAAAAATGTACTGCTGAGGTTTTATTGTCATTTGATCTCTCTAAATCTTCATCTGATACAGCGTATATTTTTTTACCATCATTTATACTAATCCAAATTTTATTTTCTATGTCACGAAGCTTTTGTAACATTATTCGTCTTTCATCAATATCAGTATACATAATTAACATAGTTGCTTTAAGATTTTTTCCATCTGGAATAAGCGGAGAATAAGTATCAATCTCACTCTGTATTTCATTCCTATTAAAAATTTTTTCTATTCTTAACATCTCTTGTACCTGATATTTTATAGTTTCATAATCTTCAAATAATAAAAGTATATGATGTCCGATTGATATAGATCTGTTTTTTTTATGTTTAAAGAGTTTGTTTTTAATTTCATCCCTCTTCAAATCATAATTTTCTAGAGATAATAAATCTTTAATTACTAATTTTTTCATCATATTCCATAAGCATTCTTCATTAATGTTATTGGGTGCGTAGGCATTACTTTATTTCCCATAGCATTTACCACATGGTGTGCAGCTAATGTACAATCACTAGTAAATTTAGTAGATTTTGTTTTTATATACTCTCTTGTGATGGGAAGTGCTATTTTTATAGCAATATCATGGGTCTCTTTTTTTACACCATATGTTCCATCATGACCAGAACATCTTTCTAGAGCATTTATATTTGTATTGGGGACTAACTCTAAGATTTTTTTTGTAACCTGTCCAATATTTTGCACTCTTTGATGGCATGCAACTTGGTAAAAGACAGAGCCTAGATCGTTTTTAAAATTAGTCTTCAAGCCTCCATTCTCATGTAGCTTCAACAAATATTCAAATGGATCTAAAATTGATTTTGATACTAGCTTTACATCTTTGTTATCAGGAAAAAGCAATGGAAGCTCTTGTTTAAACATTAAAACGCATGAAGGAACTGGCGCAATAATTGTGTATCCATTATCCACATAGTCTTTAAATTTTTTAAGGTTATGCTGCATTATATTCTTGACTGTTTCTAAATCACCAAGCTCTAATTTTGGCATACCACAGCATTTATCATCTTTTATAATTTCAATATCAACATCATTATGCTTTAGCACTAATACGAGATCATCTATCACATTTGGTTCATTATAATTATGGTAACAAGTCGTATATATGGCAACTTTATTTTTGGATTTTTTATTAAATTTTAATTTAGAATGCTTAACTTTTGCTGTA
>Ga0114993_10004304_pt1 | contig 14222 bp, 13 predicted proteins | sample ArcticOcean_MG_C_FD_87042 | JGI IMG/M metagenome (GOLD analysis project Ga0114993, IMG submission 87042) | Marine microbial communities from western Arctic Ocean - ArcticOcean_MG_CB2_150 | ecosystem: Environmental > Aquatic > Marine > Oceanic | place: Arctic Ocean: Canada Basin | collected...
TTTTTTATCAATATGTTCTACTGGAAACGATGTATAGTTTGAAATTCTATCTACTAAGTATCCTTCACTAATTAAATCTACGTCTAAATCTTTTGAGATAAACTCGCTACTTAAATAAAGTAACTTTCCTAATTTATTATCTAGAGTTCTTATGATTAATTCAATAAGAGAATCTACGGTACCTTCAGATGAAAAAGTTTTTATAAAACCAAGTTGTTTCGCTGTTCTCTCGGTTGTGCTCCCAACACAAAAACATTTAATTTTATAATCAAATTTTTCAACATTCATATATTTTATTGCATTTGAGCTAGTAAAAATTACAGCTTCATAATTTTCTAAATTTATTTTCTGCGTCTCTAATTTTTCAATCTTAATTACTGGAAGATGAGTTACTGAATGGCCTATCTTAATTAATCTATCAATAAGATTAAGAGATTCCTCTTTAGGTCTTGTAATTACAATGTGCACTTTTTTAACTTTCCTGTGTTTTAAAATCAGATCCAGCTTTTTTTAATAATTCGTTACCTACTTTATAACCTATTTCTTTAGCTTTCTTAAAATGTCCTGAGCTTTGAAATTCAAATTTTTTCTTTCCATCATTTGAAAATAGTTCGCTCCTTAATGATATTTTTTCATTTGATAATTTGGCTAAACCTCCAATTGCTGTATCGCAATCACCTCCTATAGCTTCTAATAAAGCACGTTCTGCCTGAATGCTATAATATGTTTCCTTATCATTTATTTTTTCTAAAATATCTAAAGTTTCTTTATCATTTTTTTTACATTGCAATGCAATTACACCCTGACCTATAGCCGGTAGCATTTGTTCGGTTGTAAATATTTCTTTAACTTCATTTTCTAAACTCAACATTTGAATTCCTGCTAAAGATAAAACGATAGCATCAAATTCTTTATCTTTTAATTTTTTAATTCTGGTATCGATGTTTCCTCTCATTGCAACAATTTCAAGATCATTTCTTAATAAATTTAATTGAGCATGTCTTCTAAATGAACTGGTTCCAATTTTAGACTTAGGTTCAAGTTCATTAAAAGATTTTCTCGAATAACTTAAAAATGCATCTCTTGGATCGTTTCTTTTTACCACAGCATTAACACATAATCCGGCTGTCATTATTGTTGGCAAATCTTTTAAAGAATGAACTGCTAAATCAATTTTTGAATTTACTAACTCGTCTTCAATTTGTTTACAAAAAACCCCTTTGCCTCCAATATATGATATCTTTTTATTTTGGAATATATCGCCCGATGTTTTTATTATTTTAATCTCTATTGAGTTCTCATCAAATCGTAAATTGGATTTTATTAGAAGATTCTTAACATGATTTGAATAAGCCAAGGAAAGCTTGCTTCCCCGAGATCCAATTATAAATTTTTTCTTATCTGTCATTATTATTAAAAATTACTTATGTTATATTATTATTTTATATTTATAGACAGGTAAACAAACGTGAAAAATAACCTTACTTTTTTAGGAATAGAAACAAGCTGTGACGAAACTGCTGCATCTATTGTCCGTGAGAAGGCTGATGGAACTGGCGAAATTTTATCTAATATTGTTTCAAGCCAAGTTGAAGAACATAAAGAATTTGGTGGTGTTGTTCCAGAAATTGCCGCTAGAGCTCATGTAGAAAAAATAGAGTACATAGTTAAAAAAGCAGTTAAAGAAAGTAACTTAGATTTAAACAATTTGGATGGTGTTGCTGCTACAGCTGGCCCAGGTTTAATAGTTTGTTTAACTGTTGGTTTAAATATTGGTAAAGCTATTGCTGGATCTTTAAATAAACCCTTTGTTGCTGTAAACCATTTAGAAGGTCATGCTTTAAGTCCTAAAATTAATGAGAAAATAGATTTTCCATATCTATTTTTATTAATTTCTGGAGGTCATACACAATTTTTAGAAGTCAATGGAGTTAATAAATATAGAAGACTAGGAACCACTATTGACGATGCGCTTGGTGAAGCGTTTGATAAAACTGCCAAACTTTTAGGAATAGAATTTCCTGGAGGACCAATCATTGAAGAGTGGTCTAAAAAAGGTGATGAAAACTATTTTAAATTACCAAAACCAATTATAAAAAGAGGTGGTTGTAATTTATCTTTTTCTGGCTTAAAAACCGCGGTACTCAGAACCTCCAAACAATTAAAAAGTGAAAAAGAAAAATATCATTTAGCAGCATCTTTTCAAAAAACTATTAATGAAATTCTTTATGAAAAAACAAAAGTAGCAATGAAAGAATTTACAAAAAATAAAAACAATAAAAAAAATAATTTTGTGATTGCTGGTGGGGTAGCCTCAAACATGTCAATAAGGAAAAATCTCACTATGTTATCTAAAGAAAAAAAATTTATTCCTGTTTTTCCACCAATTAATTTATGCAGTGATAATGCTGCAATGATAGCTTGGGCTGGGATAGAGCGTTATAAACTTAAGTTAATTAATAATTTAGAATTCCAATCAAGAGCTCGTTGGCCTTTAGATAAAACTGCTCCATTTTTAAAAGGTTCAGGTATAAAATTATAAGAATATTACTGTCATCAACTGACAAATCGTTAATTTTTTTAATCTAGTTTTTTCCAAAAACTTTTAAGATTTTTTGATCTTAAATAAGCGTTTTGAAAGTGTTCCAAATAGTTTTTTTTAGCTTGAATTTACATTTAATAACTTGAAGAAATTATTTATCCTGATATTAATTAACAAATTTATTAGAAAAATTAAAAAAAAAGAAAGTATAAGTGTCTAAAAAGGCAATAATTATTAGTGGAAATTTAGCTCAGGATCATGAGTTTATATATCCATATTATCGTCTACTAGAAGACGAGTTTGAAATAGATGTTTGTCTCCCTGATGGAAAAGAAGTACTAGGAATATTGGGAACGAAATTACCACCTAATAAAAATCAATCTATTAAAAAAATAGGCGATTTATCAGTTGACGATTATAATCTTCTAATCTTACCTGGTGGGGTAAAGGCTATGGAAAAAATAAGGCAAGATAAAAAAATAATTAAATTTATTTCAGAATTTAATCAGAGAAAAAAAGTTATAGGGTGTATTTGTAGTGGTGCTCAACTTTTAATATCTGCTAAAATTGTAAAAGGAAGAAAAATCTCTGGGTATTATAGTATGGAAGATGATATAACTAATGCTGGAGCAATTTATACAGATTTACCTGCCGTCATTGATCATAATATTGTCACAACCGCACATTACAAAGATCTCGGGCCTTGGATGCGATCAGTATTAAAAATATTCTATGACAACTATAAAAAGCAGTAATAAAAAAAAATATAAAAATTTAGTTGTTACCAAACCTTGGGGAAGTGAATATATAGTGTGTGAAAATAACACTACAGCTACATGGTTGCTAAATATCAAAAAAAATCACAAAACATCATTACATTGTCACCCACAAAAAAAAACAGGATTTATTCTTTTGGATGGAAAAGTCCAAGTCGAATTAGGCTTTTACGAAAAAGTAATTTTAAAAGCTCCTTCTAAACTGATGATAAGGCCTGGATTATTTCATTCAACGAAAGCTCTATCTAAAAATAGTGCAACTGTATTAGAAATAGAAACTCCAATAGACAAAAATGATCTTGTGAGATTTAAAGATAACTATGGAAGAGAAAATAAACCTTACGAAAAAAAAGATAAAATGAAGAAAAAATTGTTGAATGATATTAACTTTCAGGTTCCAAAAAAATTTGGAATAAATAAGTACAAATTTAAAAATTTAAAAATTACAGTTGAAAAACATAAGAATGCAAAAAAATTAGCTAATAGACCCCAAAACACAATTTTTGCTATATTAGATGGTGGTTTAACGGATAAAAAAAAAAGGTATGTATTATCTCCTGGAGATATAGTTAAAACAGATACTATTACAAAACTTGCTGGCACGTTTAATGTTTTAAATAAAATTACAGTATTAACTATTTCAAAAAAATAACGTGAATAATTTTAACTTAAAAAAAAATATTTTAGAAAAGGCTGCTTTATGTAGACATTTTGAACAAAATGTTTACGAATATGTTAAAAAGAAAATAATAAAAATTCCAGTATATTTATCTTCAGGACAGGAATTTATACCTTCAACATTGTCAGAAATAATTTTAAATAACTTAAAAATAAAACCATTAATATTTGCTCAGCACAGGTGTCATGCAACATACTTATCTTTTGGAGGAGATATCACTGCCTTGATTAAAGAACTTTTAGGAAAAAAGGATGGTTGTTCATATGGCATGGGTGGCTCTGCATCAATACATTCTCCTAAGATAAATATGTATGGACACGATGGACACATGGGAACACAAGTGCCTATTGGTATTGGTGCCTGTTTTTCTTCTGGAAAACCAACGATAGTTTTTTTAGGTGATGCCGCTGCTGAGGAAGACTATGTTGTTGGTTCTCTAGGTTGGGCTTCTACAAAGAATCTCCCTATTTTATTTATTGTTGAGGATAATAATTTATCTATACTTACTAAAAAAAAAGTAAGACGAAACTGGGATATACATAAACTCGCTAAATCATTAAATTTAAATGGATTAAATATAACTGATAGCTCTGATGAAATAATTAAACATAAGTCTCTTTTTTTTAAAAAACCAACTTTACTCAATATAAATACTAATAGACTTTTTTGGCATTCTGGCGCTGGTAAAGACTCGGATAAGACTTTTGATAGATATGATTTTGAAATAAAGAAAATGGGCAATATTGGTAAGGAAATTGATTTAAAAATTAAAAAGAAAATTGATAATTTATGGAAAAAACAGTTAGAGAAACAATAAAAGAAATAGTTCGAAAACATCTTAAAAAACACAAAGGGTTAACTTTTGGTCAATGCTTAACGGCTGTTGGATGGGTTGGGGGAACTTTACCTGAATTATATGAAAAAGATGGAATGATCGAACTTCCTATGGCTGATGTTTCTAATGGAGGAATTGTGGTGGGCGCAGGACTAATGAAAAAAAGACCTATTTATGTAATTAGATATCAAGGTTTTAATTGGTACAATTGTCCAATGATAATTAACTATGCATGCAAATCTAAAGAGCTCTGGAAAATTCCTTGTCCAATTTTTGTTAGAGGAGTTGGAATGGAAGGTGGGATTGGCCCAGTAGCTGGATCATCACATCATTCGTTGTATTATAGAATGCCAGGAGTAAAAATTGCTAGCCCAATGACGCCGAAAGAATATTCTTCTGTATATAATAAATTCATGAAAGATGATAATGTGTATTACGTTTCAGAACACAGAAAAAGCTATGATAATAAAAAAGAACTAAAAGATGTTCTAGATCATAAGAACTTAGATATAATTATTTTTGCTATTTCAATAACAAGATTTGAAAGCTACAAGGCAAAAGAGAAGTTAAAAAAACAAGGTATTAAAGTTGGAGTGGTAAACCTACTATGGCTCAAACCTTTAAAAATAGAAGAAAAATGGATAAAATTCTTAAGAAGATCTAAGTTTGGAGGTATTGTTATTGATGATGATTATGAAAATGGAATCTCAAAAAGTATAGCAAATGATTTAAATTTAAAATCAGGAAAGCAAGTTCATACAATGGGTTTAAAGGATAAAACAGCAGGTTTTTTTAAAACAGTCGACAATCTTCCACCTGCAGATGATGAGATTTGTAAGAAAATAATAAAAATAATAAAAAAAAAATAAATTATGACTAATTATAAAAAAATAAAAAAAGAGTTTGAAGAAAATGGATATGTGATAATAAAAAGTTTCTATCCCAAAAAGAAATGTAATTTTTTTTTAAAAAAAATAAAATTATATTCTGATAAAGATTTCTCTCCAATAATGAATCCTGATAGAGAAGAGTTTTTGACTTCGCAAAGTATAAATAAAATTTCAAACTTTAAATATCTTGGTGATAAAGCAAATTTTTTAAATCAAATAAAAAAAGATTGTACTTTTTTTAGATCTGTAATGTTAAATAAAAAAATATTAAATGTATTATCTAAAATTAAAAAAAAAAAAATTTCTGCATTAATGTCACAAATGCTTTTTAAAGAAAAAAAAACTAAATATTCAAAACAAAGTTGGTTACCTCACCAAGATAACTCATACCCGAAGAATAAAAATGGAAACTACATAACTATAAATATTTTTTTAAATAAAGCATCTAAACAAAATGGATCTTTATTTATATATGAAAAATCTCATACCTTTGGTATTTTTAAATATGTGAGAAAAATTAGTTATAGAGAAAAAGATGCAAAACCTGGAAATTTTATAGATACCAAAAAATTTAAAAAAATAGATTTAAATTTTAATGTAGGTGATATGTTGATCCTACATGGCAACTTAGTTCATGGATCCTACCCAAATCATTCAAATAATTCTCGACCCTTGTATTCCGTAAGTTACATAACAAAAAATGAAAAATTTATTTCTGGTCTTAACGCACAGAGAAAAGTACTTAACTAAAAATATATTATAATGGCAAATATTTTTAAAGGTAAACGAATTCTTGTAGCAGGTGGAACTGGTCTAGTAGGACAACAATTAGTACCAAAATTAATTAAGTTAGGTGGCAAAGTTTCAGTAGCCTCATTAGATCATAAATCATTATTAAAATTCAAAGTAGAAAATTTTTATAAATTAAATTTAATGCACTTACAAAACTGTATAAAAATAACAAAAAATAAAGATATTGTATTTAACTTGCTTGGCGTTACTGGTTCTCCAAAAGTTAATATTGAAAAACCTGCAAGTTTTATGATGGCTAATATTTATTGCGCAATAAATTTACTTATGGCCGCTCAAATCTCAAATGTAAAAAACTATCTTTATACCAGTACTTACGGTGTTTATGGTCACAGCCCTGTAATGAAAGAAGATGATGTATGGAAAACATTTCCATCAGAAAATGATAAATTTGCTGGATGGGCTAAAAGAATAGGAGAGCTTCAAGTAGAAGCATTTAAAATACAATATAATTTTGAAAGTTTACATATAGTTAGACCAGCAAATATTTATGGACCATATGCAAATTTTGACCCAGAAAACTCTATGGTAATAGCATCGCTAATAAGAAGAATTTTAAACAAGGAAAACCCTTTAATAGTCTGGGGAAATGGAACGGCAATCAGAGATTTTATTTATTCTGAAGATGTTGCAAACGCAATGATTGGTGTTATGCAAAAAAAGATTGAGAGGCCAATTAATATTGGAAGCGGTAAAGGGGTTTCTATTAAAAAGCTTGTAAATACAATACTAGCAAGTCCATTAATCAAAAAAAAACCCAAAGTTATTTTTGATAAAACTAAACCTGCGGGAGATAAAAAAAGAATTCTTGATACAAAGTTAGCCAAAAGTTATGGAATTAAGAATAAAGTTTCATTAGAAAAAGGTTTATCATTAACTATAAATTGGTACTTAAAAAACAAGTATCTAACCAAAAAAAGATTTAACTATTTTAAAAAATTTAAATGAAAAAAAAGAAAATTTTAATTTTGGGAGCTAGTGGTTTTATTGGCCAAAATATGGCTATGTATTTTTCTACTAATAAAAATTTTAATGTTGTTGGTACTTATTTAAAAAAAAAAATAAATATAAAAAATGTTAAAATGATTAAGTGTAATTTAACAAATAAAAAAGAAACAGATAAAGTGGTAAAAGGATCTAATATCATTATACAAGCTGCAGCAACAACTTCTGGTGCTAAAGATATTTTAGAAAAGCCATACATACATGTTAATGATAATGCGATTATAAACTCTATGGTCACAAGATCAGCGTATGACCACAAGGTTGAACACGTGATAGTATTTAGCTGTTCTGTTATGTACCACTCATCTAAAAAACCCTTAAAAGAAAAAGATTTTAATCCTAATCTTATCATGTATCCAAATTATTTTGGTGCAGGATGGATGAAAGTTTTTGTCGAAAAAATGTGTGAATTTTATTCGAGACTCGGTAAAAATAAATATACTCTTATTCGTCATTCAAACACTTATGGACCAAATGATAAATTTGATTTAGCAAAATCACATGTGCTCGCTGCTTCTATTAATAAAGTAGTGAATTGTAAGAATGATAAAGTGTTAATTTGGGGAGATGGTAAAGAAGAGCGTGATTTGCTATTTATAAGTGACTTGATTAACTTTGTTGATTTAGCAATCAAAAAACAAAAAAGTAATTATAAACTTTATAATGTTGGATCTGGAAAATTAATTTCTATAAATAGTTTAGTTAATAAAATAATAAAAGCTTTTGGTAAAAAAATTAAAGCTACAAATGATACTTCCAAAAAAACCCTTAAAACTTATGTTTGCTTAGATACGGCAAAAGCAAAAAAAGAATTGAAATGGTACCCTAAAATTTCTCTTGAAGAAGGTATTAATATTACTATTGCTTGGTACTTAAAAAATAAAAAATAATTATTTATAAATTTTATACAAATTTAGTAGTTATTATTTTATTATTAAACCTTGGTTTTTTGTTATAAATATCAAAGACACTACCTATTAAGTTTGAGAAGTGTTTTCCATTCTCGCTTAAAACTATATTATTATTATCAAGTTTAAGGAGTTTATCCGCTGCAAATTCATTTAAAATAGTAATCTCTTTCTCAAAATAATCATCAAAAACTATTTGATACTCTTTATTTAAATTTTTAATATCTAAATTAAAATAAGTTCTAAACTCTTTTATTATTTTTCTTCTTAGCTTATCATCTTTGCTTAAAACCCACCCTCTATGAATTGGAATTTCACCTTTACTTAAACTATTTTGATATTTATTTTGTTCGTAAAAATTTTGATAATAAACGCCATCACCTATTGTGCTATAACTGCTCCTCCCAAGGGCCAAAATACTTGTGCAGTCACCAGTAGTTGTGCCAAATGAATTATAATAAGCTCTTTTTTTCTGCAATGATTTAGTAACGTCATCTTCTGGAACAGCAAAATGCTCAAAACCGGTTCTTACATAAATACTTTTTTCAAGACATTCTAATGCTTCAACAAAAATTTCCTTTCTTACATAAAAATCTGGCAGAAGTCCTCCAGTCATCATATGTCTTTGATGCGAGTGGTGCTCAGGATTATATGCTAGGTAAGCTAGAGCAATTCGATCTGGTCTTAACCTAATTACTTCGTTTATAGTAGATTTAATGCTATCAGTAGTTTGCGCAGGTAATCCTATTAATAAGTCAAAATTTATACTCTTAAATCTCTTTCTAACACTTTCTGTTAACAAATTATCTATCAAACTAGATGGTTGAACTCTATTAATTTTGTTTTGAACATTAATATCAAAATCTTGTATTCCAAATGAGATTTTATTTACTCCTTCACTAGCGTAAAATAACAACTTGTTTTCATCAACCCTTCTAGGATCTATTTCAACAGTAAACTGGTTTAGTTTACTAAAATCGAGAAGTTGATTAAGTTTATTTTTTAGACTCTTAAATTCATTTTCTTTTAAAAATGTTGGTGAGCCTCCTCCAAAATACACTTCTTTAATGTTAAAATTCTTTTTAAACTTATTGGTAATTTTTGTCATTAAGTCAATTTCTGTAAATAGAGAATTTTCTAAATAATCTTGTGCAATTTTGTAGTTACTTGTAATTTGTCTATTACATATACAAAACGTACATAATTGTTCACAAAAAGGAATATGGATATAAAGCATTATAGGAGTTTGCTCAACGCATGCTTTTTCAAAATGATTAATTATATCATTCTGAGAGATATTATTATTCCAAAAACTTTTATGGGGATATTCAATATAATCAAAGGCATACTGATCATATTTTTTTAATAGATTAATATCTTTTAAAATATTTTTTACAGACGTGGTCATTAATAAATTCTTAAAATAATAAACATTAATTCAGATTTAGAGTTTTAAATCTTTGTTTCCAATAATTTGATTTTTCAAGATATTTGCTAACTAGTAATTCTCTATTTTTAGAATCAGCATTTTTATTTAATTTTTTCTTTACAATAGATAAGAAATAGTTAGATAAAGGATTATCTCTGGTCATCCTATCACTGACATCAGTAAGAAAATGTTCTAGCTTTTTTAATTTACTAAGATTATTTTGTTTAAGGATTGGTTTATAATTTATTTCATAATCTGCTAGAAACCATAGATCATTAAGTTCTTTTTGATTTGGAACATGATTCTTGTTAGCGTTTAGTAAATTTATAAAGTCACTGTTATCTCGTTTATTGGTTTCTTCAATTTTTCTTTGCCTTTCAGATTCTCTTACAGAAAACATTGTAAACCCTTCTCCTTCAAGGTTTAATTTGTTTTTCTCAACTTTACCTGCATTTGCCATTTGGTCATATATTTCAGTTGAAGGTAAAGGCGTAAGCAATTGAACTGTATACCAATCTAGTGCCATTTTTTTTGAAACTTCTATAGTATCTAATACTTGTGCAAGAGTTTCGTCAGGAAAACCAATGATCAAAAAGCCTCTGGTAAATATTTTTTCATGCTTATTCATTAAATCTCCAAGTTTTAAATAATGCTTTATTCCTGATGGTTTATATATTTTTTTTAATATTTGTTCATTACCAGATTCTATCCCGAAGTAAGCTCCAATACACCCAGATTTTTCTGCTGCATCTATTAATTCAGGATGTGCCACTGCAGCTGAAGCTATTAAGCCATTAGATGCATCCCAAGTTACGTTGAGATTATTTCTTACTATTTCATTAAATAAATTCAAAGTTCTATCTCTATCAAAAAATAAATCGTCGTCTAGCCACGTAATATGATTTATCCCGTACATCTCTTTTAAACCCTTTAATTCATCTATTACTGTTTGAATGGATTTAGCTCTAACTCCTTTACCATTAAAATTTCTAACGCTACAAAAAGAGCATCTTGCTCGGCATCCTTTATTGGATAAAACTGCAGAACCTTTAGAATTTTTAGGTCTCCAATATCTAAAAGTTCCTATTTCTCCTAATTCTGTTAATTTAGAAATGTCTAAATTTCCATAATCTGGTATTGCATTCAACTCATGTTCTTCAGGATTTTTTCTATCCGATACTTGGTAAAACCTATCTTTATATATTGTAGAAACTTGGTAAGGCTTTAAATCATTATTTCCATTTATAAAGTCAAGAAAATTAACAAAACTTTTTTCCGCTTCATAGGTTAGTGCAAAATCAATATTTTTACCTTCTTTCAATACTAATTCGGTAGCATTAGAAACGTGAACTCCACCTGCTATTGTTATGATAGATTTGTTAAACTTTTTTACCTCATTAAAAATTTCTATCATATTTTCATGGTTCATAGTAAATGTGCAGCTTACTCCCACAACATCATATTTGTTTTCTGATAATGCTTTTTTTAAAACTGACTTCCATTTGTCGGTTAGTTCGTTAGTACTACAATTTTTATTAGTAGAAATGTAATTAAAAACTTCAAAATTAAGATCTGTGATAGAACTGAAATATTTGTTTTTTTTTAGAACAGTGTTTAATATTCCCAAAGCATAAGGTGGATACATATAATATCTCTTATTTAAAGATATTTTAATATCTAATTTTTTTTCAGAGACTTGTATAGGTTGAATTAACAAAATATTTTTAATTTTTCCTGAACCTATCAAGGATATTTTTTTTCTTAACGCTAATATATTTTCCATGAGAATTATTTTAATACCATCATAAATAATTTAGTACTAAACTGAATCAAAGTACACTATAGGATTATATCTTAAAATGCTTTGTTTTATAACTTTTTTATGAATGAAACTAGCAAATTCCTTTGATGTTTTAACATTTTTTATGTTATTTCGTTTTTTAAAAACAGTTAAGTCAAAATTATTTTTAATTTTATTATTTTTCCTAAAAGTTGGAGTGTCTATTCTTCTGGGCACTAATGAAACTATTTTCACATTTTTAGTAAAAGGATCTTTTGATAAAGCTATAACTAAGGTATTTAAAGCAGATTTTGAAGCTGCGTATAAATGTATATTTTTACCTCCAGAGATAGCAGCGTAAGAAGAAATATTTATTATGATTGATTTTGTTTTATTTTTTAAAACAAGTTCTAATGCACTTTTAAGTGAAACTATATTACCGACTAACAAGCCATTAATTTTTTTATAAATATCTTTATTTTTTAGTTTTAAAAATAATTTTCTTTCAATTTCCGTTGAAGCATTATTGATAAATATATCCAGTTTTTTATATTTTTTATAAAAAATTTTGAAAGCATTAGTTATTGAAATAATTCTATTAAGATCCATTCTAACACAACTATAATGTCCATTAAATTTTTCTAATTCTTTTAGTATTGATCTAGCTTTTTTACTATTTTTATAATAAGTAAAAAAAATATTATATTTTTTTTTAGCAAATTCTAATATTAGCGATTTTCCAATCCCACTCGTTCCACCTGTAATAAAAATATTTTTATTCATTGTTTTGAATTGCTTAATAATTTATATTTGATATATAAATTTAATTTATTAGGGATGTCTAATAAATTCAAGGATAGCTTAAAAACTTTAATGATTAATCGTCAATTTAAAAAGTGTCTTATTACAGGAATAACAGGGTCAGGTGGCAGCTATTTAGCTGAGCACGTATTGTCAAAAAATAAAAAAATAAAAGTTTTTGGTATTTATAGATCTTCTGGTAATAAAAATTTGCTCATAAATAAACGTATAAAATTATTTAAGGGAGATTTGTCTAATTATAAGCAAACTCAAAAAATAATTAAAAAAATTAAACCTGATTTAATTTTTCACCTTGCTTCAACTGCAAATGTAAGGCAATCTTTTGATTTACCCAAAAAAACTATAGAAAATAACAATGCAATTACTATGAACTTGCTAGAGATCGTTCGGGTGGAAAAAATTAATCCATTAATAATTATCTGTAGTTCTTCTGAAGTCTATGGAAAATTACATAAAAGAGACATTCCTGTTAAAGAAACTAAAAGTATGAAGCCTGTTAATCCTTATTCAGTTTCAAAAGCTTTTCAAGATTTGCTTTCTCAAGTTTATTTTGAATGTTATGGATTAAAGATAATAATTACTAGAATGTTTTCATACGTAAACGCTAGAAAACATTACTTATTTCAGAGTTCCTTTGCAAAACAAATTGTTGATATTGAAAATGGTAAAAAAAAAGTATTGAAACATGGAAATTTAAATAGTGTTAGAAATATTATAGATATTTATGATGCTATGGAGGCATATTGGTTAGCTGCAAAAAGTGGTAAAATTGGAAGCATATATAATATTAGTGGTAAAAAAGTTATCTCAGTGTCAAATTATCTTAAAGAATTAAAAAAACTTTCTTACGTTAAAATAAAAACAAAAGTTGATAAAAAATTGCTTAGACCTGTGGATGTAACTTTGCAAGTTGCTGATACTAAAAAATTTGTTAATGATACAAAATGGTATCCCAAAGTATCATTTAAAACCTCTATGAAGAAATTGCTTAATGAGTACAGAAAATCTTAATAATTTTATTCTATTTATTTTTTGATTTAAAAGTTAAAGCAAATGAATACCATAAAATATTAAAAAAAGATTCGGTTAGAACTAAAAACTTTGTTAAAAAATTTGAATTTTTAACCATTTTGAAAATTATTTTTAATAAAAAAATTGTTTTAATTAAGTTTGATAGCCTGATGTTTTTTATCAAAATATATTTTGCTGAAATGCGTAAATACCAATATGGTATTTTGCTTAGTACAACTTTTCTAGAATTTTTTTTTTCAATAGTATTATAAATAGGTTGAAAGTTTTTTATATCATCGCAAAAATCGTTAACTCTCAAATTTAATTTATCAGTATGCATTTTTAGTAAATTTTCGTCTTGTAGTACCTTCTTTAAAATCTTTACACATTCTTCTTTGGTATAAAATGTTGGTAATTCATCTTCCGAAAAAACTAACTCTGTCCCAGGAGCGTACTCAGCTACACATGCGGATCCTATATATCCCGCAACTATCATCCTGCCTTTAAACTGATAATAAAACCTAAAAACTCTTTCAGATTCATAATTTGAAACAGAATTTGTTCTTGTTTTGCTTAACTGTAGAACAATTTTAGATTTTGAAATAATTTTTGTTAACTCTTCAATCGGCAAATTTGTTAACTCGTCTGTGTGCCCAACATTTTTTAGAGATATGCCGGATTCAACAATATAATCTAAAAATTCTTTCCTATCAGGAGTGATATGTCCATAAAAAA
>Ga0114993_10004306_pt1 | contig 14212 bp, 12 predicted proteins | sample ArcticOcean_MG_C_FD_87042 | JGI IMG/M metagenome (GOLD analysis project Ga0114993, IMG submission 87042) | Marine microbial communities from western Arctic Ocean - ArcticOcean_MG_CB2_150 | ecosystem: Environmental > Aquatic > Marine > Oceanic | place: Arctic Ocean: Canada Basin | collected...
ACATTCACATGCCGTCCTGCAGTCAAAACGATGGTTGGACCAGCGGAAGTTGTAATGTTCGGAACAGATATTTTTCCAGCAAGATTACTGCGCCAGAGATCATTCCATGATGTTATAGGATCGCTAATCTGTGCTGTGTCATATATGATCCCCGCTCTCATAACTGTGTAGGCAGGTCCATAGTCATTACCAAACGGAGCTCTGGCCAATTGATATATCTGAGAAACGTTTGGCAAATTACTTCGATCAATCTTTGCAATCAGCCCGGCCTCTATCGCATCCTTGGTATAGGATTCTACCAGATAAATAAGATCAGTACCTTTCCCTTTTCGCAGCTTGAGTTTATTCAGTCTTGCTGCATTATTTCCAGATTCAATCACAATTTCTACATCATATTTTTCCTCGAACGGAGCATAAACATACTTTTTCAGCTTATCACCATTATAGCCCCAGGTAGATATCACCAGCTTTTCTTTTGCGTAGATAACTCCATTAAAAGATAGTAAAATTAGTAACATAAAAACAACCGATTTTTTCATTATTCTCCTTTATATTTGCAGGTTTATACAAATCAATTTTCATCACCATGATGAGGGTGTCATCCTGACAAAATATAATCATTTTGTCAATAGTCATTTTTATGTAAATTTAAGCGTAATCTTGTTGATTCATATTTAAGGTAAGTGAAATTAAAAATGGAAAATATGAAAATAGCCGAGATAAAAAGTCTGGAGTTGACAATTCTTGAGGAAAACTTTAGCTTTCAAGACTGATAAATAATCGAAAACTGTATAGAAGAGGTCAAATGAAAAAAATTCGCTGGGGAGTTTTGAGTACGGCAAATATTGGTCTGGAAAAAGTGATTCCAGCCATGCAGAAAGGCAAGTTCTGCGAAATGGCAGCAATTGCTTCACAGAGTCTGTTGCGTGGAAAGACAGCGACAGAGCAACTAGGAATTCCACAAGTTTATGGTTCTTATGAAGAACTGCTGGCTGATGCTGAAATCGATGCAGTTTATATTCCACTGCCAAATCATCTGCATGTACAGTGGGCGATAAAAGCATTAAAAGCAGGCAAACACGTTTTGTGCGAAAAACCCATTGGCCTGACAACTGTTGAGGCAGAAGAATTGCTGGTTGAAGCCCGGAAACATCCTAACTTGAAAATTATGGAAGCCTTCATGTACCGTCATCATCCGCAATGGCAGAAGGCACAGCAATTGGTCAGTGAAGGTAAGATCGGTGAGTTGAAGACCATTCATTCGTTTTTTTCCTACTACAACGCAGATCCAGAGAATATCCGCAACATGGCTCAGATCGGAGGAGGGGGATTGATGGACATCGGCTGTTATTGTATTTCACTGGCGCGTTTCATCTTCGGCTGCGAGCCCCAACGGGTTTTGGGTAAAATGGAATACGATCCTGAGTTTAATACGGACCGTCTCTGTTCCGGGGTGCTGGACTTCGGTGAGCAGAGTTCAACATTCACCTGTGCTACACAACTGACTTCATATCAGCGGGTCAATATTTTTGGTACAGAAGGCCGAATTGAAATTGAAATTCCTTTCAATGCTCCGCCAGATAAGCCCTGCAAAATTTGGCATCAGCATGGTGATAAACTTGAGGAAATCGTTTTTGAGCTCTGTGATCAGTATTCCATCCAGGGTGACTTGTTTTCGCTTGCAATCCTGAACAAGACTGAGGTACCCACGCCGCTTGGGGATTCGGTGGACAACATGAGAGTCCTCGATGCTGTTATTAATAGTGCGGAAAGTGACGCATGGGTCACATTATCACCTACAATACCACCAGATTAATGACGCAGAATACAAGTAAACGAATGCTTTATATTCTATTAATTTATGTGCTTGCCGGTGCAGTTTTATTTTTCTATCAGAGAAAACTCATCTATTTTCCAACAGCATATATTCCTCATGATTATGAACAGCAGCAGCTGACTCATGACAATGTAACACTTGAAGTCATAGTACTGAACCAAGGGCAAAAAGAAGCAATTATTTATTTCGGAGGTAACGCTGAAGTTGTTGTTTACAGCGTGGAAAAGTTTTTAACCGCATTTCCCCAGCAGACTGTCTACCTGCTCAATTACCGCGGTTACGGTGGCAGTAGCGGTCAACCGAGTGAAAAAGGATTTTTTACAGACGCACTTTTTCTCTTTGACAAGGTTCTGGAAAAACAGACAACAATCTCTGTTATCGGACGCAGTCTCGGAAGCGGTGTCGCGACTTATCTGGCTTCCAAAAGGCCTGTTAATAAAATGGCGCTGATTTCACCTTTTGACAGTATAACAAGTGTTGCCCAAAATAATTTTATGATTTTTCCGATGTTTTTGATGCTCCTTGATAAATATGACTCAATCAGCAGAGTCAAAGATATAAAGGCAGAAACAATCGTGCTCATAGCAGAAAATGACGAAGTAATTCCAAAAATTAACTCTCAGCGTCTGATTGACGAATTTCCTGTAGAACAGATTACTGTCAAAATAATTGCTAATTCAAGACATAATGATATTTCTGAAAAGGTAGAATATTATCAATATTTAAAAGATTATTTCAATAATTAGTTCAATTACTAACACATACTGATTTTGTGTCAGCCGCTGATAAACTCTAAATTAAAAGATATCAACAATGGAAAAGCAAATAGATTTTTATTTCGATGTAGTCAGCCCTTATACTTATGTTGCTTCAAAGCTGATTGAAGAAGTCGCACAACGCTGCAATGCGGAATTACGCTGGAAACCGATTTTACTAGGCGGAATTTTCAAAGCGGTTGGAACGCAAAGCGCTCCTGGATTGACACCAGTAAAAAAACCTTATCTACTTAATGATCTGCAGCGACTCGCGGAATATTACAAATTTACCCTGAAGATGCCTGAGGATTTTCCGGTACGCAGTGTGCTGGCCATGCGTGTCCTGTCCGGATTAACTCCGGAAAATATCCCAACAGCAGCTCATAGTTTATTCGACGCTTACTGGATAAAAAATCTGGACATAGCTGATCCGGAAGTGGTTGCGTCATTGGTAGGACAGGATGCCGTAGCACAAGCTGGATTACGGGAAGTCAAAGCCTCTCTTTTCGAAACCACTGAAGAAGCGGTTAAAAAGGGTGCCTTTGGTTCTCCTACTTTTTTTGTAGGGGACGAAATGTTTTTCGGACATGATCGAATGCATCTCCTTGAGCAATATTTGCGGAACTGACTGTTCTTTGCTGGATTCAAAAAAAGTCAGAATTCCTTAATTTATCATTTTAAACTGAAACCAAATTTTTGGAGAATTACCTTGAGTGCATATGTGATTGCGGATATTACCGTCAATGACCCGGAACGTTATGAGGATTACAAAATACTCGCACCTCCGGCTATTGCTGCCTACGGAGGGAAATACGTAGCACGCGGAGGAAAAGCTGAAAAACTGGAAGGTGACTGGGAACCGGACCGTATGGTAATTTTGGAATTTGAAAGCGTTGAAAAAGCCAAACAATTTATCGATTCACCTGAGTACCGAGAGGCAAGGGCATTGAGACACAAAACAGCTACATCGAAAATGATTGTAGTGGAAGGTTTGTAAGCAACTGCTGCTCAGCTTTCTCTCAGTTTGAAGCGTTGTATTTTGCCTGTTTCAGTTTTTGGCAGAGAGTCAACAAATTCCAGTGCGCGTGGATATTTATAAGGTGCAATTGAGTTTTTGACAAAATCCTGCAGTTCCTTTATGAGTGCCGCATCTCCGGAAATACCTTGCTGCAGCACAACGAATGCCTTAACGAGACTGCCGCGCTGAGCATCCAGAACGCCAACCACGGCACATTCCACAACTGCTTGATGTGCCAGCAATGCGGTTTCAACTTCCGGTCCCGCAATATTATATCCGGATGAAATGATCATGTCATCTGTCCTTGCTTTAAACCAGTAATAGCCGTCTTCGTCCATCTGATATGCATCACCGGTGAGGTTCCAGCCGTTTTGGACATATTTTTTCTGCCGCTCATCCGCCAGATAACGACAACCAGTCGGACCCCTTACGGCGAGTTTTCCGGTAGTTCCCGGTGGCACTTCGTTTCCTTCCTCATCCACCACCTTTGCTTCATATCCGGCTACCGGTTTACCGGTTGAGCCCGGACGAATATCACCTGTGCGGGATGACATAAAAATGTGCAGCAACTCGGTTGAGCCAATACCGTCCAGTATTTCCAAACCGGTTTTTGCTTGCCATGAATCCCATGTTGGTTTAGCTAAAGTTTCTCCTGCTGAAACACAGGTCCTGACAGAAGACAAATCTCCATCCTTCAGTTCTGAGAGCAAAAAGCGGTAAGCAGTCGGTGAAGTGAAAACGATACTTGCTTCATGTTTTTTGATAGCAAGAAGCAACAAATCCGGAGTTGCCTGTTCTAGTAAAATTGTCGAAGAACGAGCGTACATTGGAAAAAGCAGCTGACCTCCTAAACCAAAAGTGAAAGCCAGCGGAGGACTGCCGATAAATCGGTCTTTGGGTTTAGGAGCTAAAATCGGTTCTGAATATGCACGGCAGATGGTGAGCATGTCACGGTGGTAATGCATGGTGCCTTTAGGGTTTCCGGTTGTACCAGAAGTAAAGGCAATCAGACAGGTATCAGCTGAGTTTGTAGGGCAATTTTCAAAAATTTCCGGTTTTGCGGACATCTTTTCTTCCAGCTCCGATCCACCAAAAAGCAGGATTTGATCCAGCATCGAATCTGCCTGCGCGCTTTCTAATTCGTCTTTCAACCGCACATCACAAAGCGCGATTTTGATTTGAGCTTTTTCAATCATTACACGGAGCTCTTTTGCGCGGAATAAAGGCATAGCCGAAACAGCGATACCTCCTGCTTTCACTACACTAAACCAGCAGACAGCCATCGTGTATGAATTCGGGGCGCGTAGCAATACCCGGTTTCCCGGAATCAATCCGCAATCATCTACGAGCACATGGGCAAGCTTATTTGCGTCTTTCTGCAAACGCGCATATGTATATTCTTCCTCAGGAGTAATGATCACCAGATGCTGCCCAAAACCTTCTGCTACAGCATCATCCAGAAAATTTTTCGCGCAGTTCAGTTTTTCCGGATAGTCCAATTCTGCTAAATTACTGAATTCCGGAAACTGCTCCGGTGGCGGTAAATTATCTTTCGCAAAAGTGTCACGCAGAGATTTAGTCACATTTTCTCCAAATTAATTGTTAAGTAGCTTATCAAAATTATTTGTGCCGAATAGTAAAAATATAGCTTTAAGGACGAAAAATCAACCGAGATGTTTTATTTGCCAGAATGTCTTTTTGATTCATTCTTTGTTTACGGTATTCGCCTGCAAGGTAGAGCGGGGTTTGATTCCGGTAATGTTGATCGAAAAAATAACCGGCTTGTCCAGTAGGATTAATTCCTACAGAATTTTCAGGGTTTCCAAAATCAATCACACGGCGTGTAGATGGTCCGGAGCTGACTTTCAACTCTTTTGGCCCATATTTGTGACGTAGTTGATTGACCACACCTTTACTGCCCGGAACCGGAAAAGGGCCGATATTGAAAAACAAGTTCAACGGTTTTTGACGTCCCAATAAATGTTTTATTTCCAAGGTGTGAATCCTGCCCCATTCCCATGAGTTCACATTTGAACCATAATCTTCTTCCAGACTTTGCACAGCGTTGACCCATGCTGACCGGAGAATTTCCGCTTGAGATTCACGAATGTCCGGAGTATCCACGTTGTCCCACCACGGAGATTGCGGATTGTTCAACAGGAGCGGCATACTTTTATCAATCAACGACACATTCAATAAAACCAGAGTGCCTTTTTCTTCAATCTCATCAGCAAATATTCCGAGACTCAAATGATAAAAGAGTCGGTGAAAAATTGTCGGACCTGCTGCTTTGATATTGTGCATTCCATCCCAGTTTTTAAAAACTTCAGCAGCATTACGGAAGACTTCGCTGCGTCCGGAATTTTCGGAAATCAGTGTCAAAAAGTGTTTCCGGAAATTATTTATACGCGGATTTTTGGTGTCAAGTTGAATGGACTTCATCTCGTCCGCAGTCCAGTTCTTTTTTGCGGAATTGAGCAACTCTCCGAGCCGATGCGCTCTTTCTTCAGCTGCATAATAACCCGGTTCGAGTCCGCTTCCAGTATCTCCGGGTTGGTTATTTCCATTATAGAGTATTCCGGATTGAGGATTTTCGGATTGAGGATTTTCGGAAAAATCACGGTAACCCAAAACTTCATCCTTTCCGCTTGCTCCATCAAGTATAACATATGAATTAACGTGTTCCGGACGAATCAGTAACCTTGCCGCACCCCACCAGGCGATGTTGCCTTCAGCGTCTCCATAGTTTATATTCAAACCTGGTGCATGAAGCTTGCTGACCGCAGCTCTTGAATCCGCCAGACTTTCTGAGTGACCCAGTTCATAAAAAACCTGTTCTGTTGAATTTTCAAAATTACTCAGCATTTCCCAAGCCAGTGCAACCGGTTGTATTTCAGTTTTTTCAACAGTTTCCAGCACATCGTTGATGATCGGACCGTGTCTGGAAATACGCACACGCAGAGGACGGTCTTCGCTGCCCTTTACTGAAATTATTTCTTCTACAATTTTTAACTCTTCCCAGTGATCTCGGAACCATACCTGCTCCGGATTTACTGGATTTACGCGTTCACGAAAATAATCTAAATCGTCATTCTGCAGCATGGTAACACCCCAGGCCATACGTCGATTATGACCCAGAATCGCAAATGGAATTCCGGCCAAATGGTGTCCATAAAGTTCCCATTCCGGAGTTTTCAGGTGTGCTTCATACCAAGTGGACGGTGCCGCAAAACCAATGTGCGGATCATTAGACAAAATTACTTCTCCGGATTTGCTGCGTGATCCTGAAATGACCCAAGAATTGCTGCCGAAAAAAGGAGGTATCAGGGAAAGCACATTTTCCATTTCAGTAAAAAGTGTTGCTAATTTCAAATCATTATCAGCATTATTTTTTGTGACATTGATTTGGGTATCACCTTCAGGCCAGTTCAGAGCAAGATCTTTGAGGTAACTGCTGCCTAGGTTTTTTTGAATATGTGAAATCAGTGGATCCTGCCGAACCGCATTGGAGAACGTATAGGCCATGTAAGCGGAAATGCTGACCAGATCCTCTATGCTGTATTCACGTTTTGGAATTCCTAACATCGTGAATTCAAGGGGAGTTGTTCCTGCAGCAACGAAAGCATTTAGTCTAGAGAGGTATGCTTCGAGCGCTTTTGTAACTTTTGGGGGATTTTACCGGAAATTTTTTTCAACGTATGTTTTAGCATAACGTTGAATGCCGAGTGTGCGGAAATAACGGTCAACGTCCAGCGTTACCTCACCGAGCATTTCTGAAAGACGACCATGAGCGACACGGATTATTAACTCCAATTGAAAAAGACGCTCCTGCGCATGCAGATAACCCAAAGCCCGATAAGCATCAAGTTCGTTTTCCGCTTCTATGTGGGGAATTGCCCATTCATCAAAGACAACATCAACCTCATTTTTCAATCCCGGAAGGGTGATTTCTCCGGAACGTTGAGGTAATTTTGTTCTTAAAAAACCATAACCGCCTGCAATAACCAGCAATGCCAACAGGCTGAGCCCATAAATAAATTTTCGTAACATACTCAGCATGGGATTGTGATTTCAGGCTGCTTCCATACTAAGCTTTCTGCGGTGCAGATACTGATTCAGTTTCATGTGAGTCAGCATATCAATATCACGGAACACGAAGTGGAGCTCGACCTGTCCGCCGCGTGGAATAACATCAAGCACAGAGGCGGCTAAATTTTCGCGTAAACTGGCGTAAGGCAGATGAAAAAGAAAAACATCACTTTTGTTGATACCCTGCGGAGGCAGTTCATCCAACTGGACCTTTAAGCCTCCGGCACTCAAATTCTTTATTATTCCGGACAGTTTATGATGCTGAAGACGTCCCAGATCAAACTTCTGTTCCATTTCAAACTGTTCTGAGCTTAACAGCTGAAAATCAATTACCAGATCCATAGGCAGACGTTCTGAAATTCGGATCTGTAATTTGCGTATTTTGTTGTTGTGCCTCAGTATAACAGCGTTTAGATCTGTGATCAGTTGACCTATGATCATAAATTTGAACTCATAATCAGCATCATTTCCGCGGCGGATATTACAGTACAATTCCTTAAACTGCTTCATATTGGCCGGACGCCGTTTTACTGTCGGCGGTTTGATCAACAACTGTGTCTCATTTGAATCAAGGATGGTACTCGTGAAGACAATTTTTTTTTGCTTGTGCCGAATCTGGAATTCCAGTTGAGTTCCTGCTTCAAGCATTTGAGTACAGGTAAAGTCTGCATCGGTGTTCTTAAAACTAAACTGCAAACTTTTTCGCAACACAAATATTTTATCCAAATACTCTTTTGAGAAGTTTACGGATTTTTTATAATCCTCAACTGTTTGCTCGAATTTTTCCGCAGACATAATAACCGTGAGCAGTTCCGCGGGATCACTCGTGCCACACACCTCAATTAAAAAGTTACGATCCTCATCATCTACCTGCCGTGCTTCAAATTCAGCATCAACTGCCAACTGTGCCTGATCTTCGGCAATTTTCTCAAGATCGTCTAGGATTTTCTTTTTGTGGAGATAACGTACCAGAAAAATACCTCCTGCTATTGAACCGACAAAAGCTGCCGTTAAGAGATAAAAACTTAAAGGAATTTCAGAAAGAGGCGGCATGCTCTGCAGCAGATTTGTCGTCTGCAGATCTTGAAGTCCAAATTTTGCTTCTTTGGGACTCCTGCTGATTCCGCAAAGTAGCAACCAGGCAGTCATAATTCCTGCTGATAGACTTACTTTATGTAAAAATGTTCGTAATCCAAACATGAGAGGTAGATTCAAATATTGACTGTAGTACTGAATTTTATCGAAATTATAAACAAATCCAGTAACGCATCTGTTATGCCAATCAACCGACTAAATCGTAACTTCCAAGTACTTTGTAATGAAAATTTGAAACACTGAGAACGTCAAGGCAGGCTTCTGTATCAGCAGAATTGTAAAAATCTACGTAAAATACATACGCCCAAGGAGTGTCTTTAGCAGGCCTTGACTCCAGACGACAAAGGTTGATCTGAAAAAGGTTGAACACACTTAGGAGCTGATACAACAGTCCAGAGCGATCATGCTGTAACTCTACTAAGAGGGAGGTTTTTTTACAGGAAAAATCCGGCTGTTCATTTTCCTGACGCGACCTCACAACTAGGAAGCGCGTGTTATTATTCTGGTAGTCTTGGATTCCGGTGGCTTTTTTCCATTGCGGTTTATCTTCTGCAAAGGAAAGCGGGACGATGGCTGCTACAGCAACGTTTCCGGAGTCAACTGCTTTCAAAAACTGGATACCGGAATCTACGTTACTTCTGGTTAATTTACTCTGCGAGCTGGCCATGTTTTTGGAGATATATCCACTGGTTTGTTCAAGTGCCTGAGGGTGAGCAAAACAAGACTCAATCTGCTCCAGCTCCGAATTTGCCAGCAGCGCATACTCGATCAGCAAATTTATTTCTCCCAGAATCACAAGGTCATTTCTGACCAGTGAATCCTGAACTTGCGCAACTGTTCCCGCGACAGAGTTTTCAATCGGAACTACCGCGACAGAATGCGGATCTTCCGTTACTTTGAAAAGCGCTTCAACAAAACTACTTGTGTAGGTGACACTGGCTCCGCTGTTGCGGACTTTTTGGGTGGCTTCATCACTAAAGGTGCCTTGAGGCCCCAAAGTGTAGATTCGGGAACATTCCTTTAAAAGCATGAAACCGATGAGATTAAGAGGCAAGCATACTGCCGGAATTCTGCATGAAGACCGGCTGAATGTAAGATTTGTGGCTTAAGTAGCGATTGTCTTTCCGGAACGGATACACTGGGTACAAACACGTGTTTTTTTACGATTTCCACCTGCTTGACGGATTCGCACAGTTTGTAAATTAGGCATCCAGCGACGTTTTGTTTTGTTGTTGGCGTGACTGACTCGATTTCCATTTCCGGGAGTCTTACCGCACACTTGACATTTTGTAGACATAACAAATTTTTTCTATTTTTTTTGTTCAAACTGAATCTTAACAAATGATGATAATTCCTTTTTTAAGAAAATGCAATTCATTAATTTTCAGGTTCTTCAGGTAAGAATGATTCCTGTTCTGGATGTACTTTTTCTTCTGGTAATGGATCCTGTTCTGGATGTGCTTTATTTGTAACGACTTTCACACTCTGCACAGACTTGCTGGCAACTTTGTTGCCCCTGGCCTGAATACCTTTGATAGCCAAATCATCCAAAATATATATATCGTTTGATTTACGAATTCTGGGAGTAGGCACGAAAGATACTTCCAGCAGAATTCCGTCACCTTGACTCAAGTGCAAAATTTTTGCACCTTTTTTTGCAGGGAACAGATTATATTCACGGTCCATTATGAACTTTTCAACGCGGAAACGTTTAGCATAACAAACCCTGGTGGCTCCTTCCCAGTAAACCACATTATGAACAGTCTCTGAGTTCAGTTTTTCAACGCAAATCGCATCTTTGCCGATGAATTGTTTTTCCGGAACACGGATAACCTGATATGAACCGTCCCTGCGGATAACGACCATTTTGTCATAGGTAGAGCAGAAAAACGAAGTGGTACCTGATTTTACATTCAGACCAAGAAAACCTTCTTTACGATCCCAGCCTACTTTTTGTTTTTCCGCCACATCCTGAGCGCGTATTTCGTCAAATCTCTTTATTTTGCTACGTCGAGGATAATCCAGTCCAAATTTATCTTTGATTTTTTCCAGATAATTAATTGTATAACGTGTAATATCTTTCAGCGATTTATTCAGTGAGCTGATGGTAACTTTCAGTTTATCGAGTTCTTTTTGACTTTCCTGCTGATCATAACGTGAAATACGTTTTATCTGCAGAGTCAACAATTTTTCGATATCAGCCTGTTCAACCAGAAAAGGCAGGACAGACTCAATTTGCAGTACAGCTTTTTTCACCACTTCAAGTGCTTCTTCGTATGAATCACAAGCTTCCAGTTTCTGATAAATTTTTTCGCCGATGAAATACATTTCCATTCTTCGCATATGCCACTTACGTCTGGCCTGCTCCAAAGACAGCAGCAATTCCTGCTTGAGTATATCTTTTAAGCGCAATGTATTTTTCCGCAGAACTTCACTGACAGTCAAAAGCACGGGTTGATTCGCTTGAATAAGCAGCATATTTACGGAAATCGAGACTTCACACTGGGTAAAAGCATAGAGCAATTTCAACAATTTTTCTGTATCCATGCCTCTGGCAGCTTTCAATTCAATTTCAACTTCCTCCGCAGTAAAGTCGTCAATTGATGACAGTTTGAATTTGCCTTTGTTGACTGCATCCTGAACAGACTGGATCAAAGATTCCGTCGTCACCCCAAACGGCAGCTCTCTCACGGTCAAGATTTTTTCATCGGTAATATCTATACGGGCACGCACACTCACCTTACCGTTACCGTCTTCGTACTGTCCTGTGTCCAGCAAACCTCCATTCATAAAATCCGGAAACAGTCTAAAGGATTCATTTTTCAGGAAAGCAATTTGTGCATCGATAACCTCGTTGAAATTATGCGGTAAAATTCGAGTGGACATTCCCACCGCAATTCCTTCTGCGCCAAACAGCAGAGAAACCGGAAGTTTAGCTGGCAGCACAACCGGCTCCTTATTTCTACCATCGTAACTGTCCGAAAATTCTGTCAATTCCGGATTAAAGAGTGATTCTTTGGCCAGTGGAGTAAGACGAGCTTCTATGTATCTTACAGCAGAGGCCGGATCTCCGGTCAGTAAATTACCAAAATTTCCCTGTTTTTCAATAAAATATTCTTTGTTGGCCATCACAACCAAGGCTGAGCCTATAGAGGCATCACCGTGCGGATGGAGCTTCATCGTATCACCTACAATATTTGCAACCTTGCTGAATTTTCCATCATCCATCTCCCTCATTGTGTGCAGAATACGACGCTGCACCGGTTTTAAACCATCTAAAATATCTGGAATTGCGCGATCCTTAATAACATAGGAAGCATATTCCAGAAAATTTTGATCCATTAAAGGTTTGAGGTAACGCATTTTCTTTTTCAACTCAAAATATTTAATTCCGCGTCAGGCGGCTTGTTTGATAAAATTTTGCTGATTCAGTTACAAAACTATTTTAATTACGGAAGTGATTCCTTCTTTGCCGCGGATTTCTTCCACAACAGCATCAGGCAAATCATCATCAACACGGATCAACGACATCGCCTCGCCACCACGTGTATTTCTTGCCAGTTGAAACTGGTCGATGTTGACTCCATTTTCTCCTAAACAGGCACCCAGAATTCCAATCATTCCTGGACGATCCTGGTTGGTTGTCGCCATAATTGTCCCTTCTGCTACAAATTCGCAGACAAAACTATTGATCAACGTGATTCTTGAGTGAGGACCACTGAAAACTACTCCGCCAATTGAAAAATTCTGTCCTTCTCCGCTAAGCGTACATTTGAGCGCACTTTCGTAATCAGTAAATCCGGCGTCGTCTATTTCCTCAATATGGAGCCCTACATTTTCCGCCTGCTGATCTGCATTGACATAACTCACGTAATTTTTGTGACTTTGCAACAAACCTTTCAAAAAACAGAGCCTGAGGAGAGTTGCATCCTTTTTTGCCAGTTTTCCACGATATATTATTTCCAAATGAGTAGGAGTAAATTCGACATATTGTGAAGTAAAAACACCTAGTTTTTCCGCCAGCGATGTATAAGACGAAACTGGTCCACTTCCTAAAACCTGTACGCTCGGCATATTCACCGGATATTCAACTACTTCACCTCGTAAAGCACGTGGTGTCTGATTTGCGATCGATTCGGCAATCCTTATTTGAGCCTCTGTTGTGGAGGCACCGACATGCGGTGACATCACGACCTGAGGCAATTTCCGAAAAGGGTTATCCCGAGGTGGTTCCTCTTCCCATGTATCAATTCCGGCTGCAGCCACCTTGCCTGAATTTAATTCTTTCAGCAGTGGTTTTTCTTGAATAACTCCTCCACGTGCTGTGTTCAAAATCACAACTCCGGACTTCATCAAGCTGAATTCCTCTGCTCCGATCATACCGGTTGTTTCGTCAGTTTTAGGTACATGCAACGTGATTACATCCGCAGAAGAAAGCAACTCGTTCCAGCTGCATTTTTTGGCATGGTGACGCTCGAACACTTCGTCTGCAATATAAGGATCAAAAGCCAGAACTTCCATGTCAAAAGCTTTCGCATAACGCGCCACGCGATGTCCAACATTTCCGAGACCTATTATTCCAATTGTTTTTCCGAGCAGTTCTCTTCCTGTGAAAGTATGACGATCCCACTTAAGTTCGCTCATGTGAATGTGGGCAGGAATTATTTTTCTCATCGCGGAAAGCAATAAACCTATCGTAAGTTCTGCGGCAGAATTAGTATTTTTTCCGGGAGTATTGATGACCAGAATCCCTTTTTTGGTCGCATAATTAACATCAATATTTCCTATACCAACCGCCGCGCGCGCAATTACTTTCAGCTTTGGCGCTTTGTCAATCAATTCTTTTGAAATCGGTGTTTCCGAACGAGTCAGGATACAGTGGAAAGGCGCTATTATGTTGAAAATTTCCGTGAGAGGCAGATCTGGTGCGTAATTGATTTCAATATCTTTTTCTTTACGCAGCATTTCCAGACCAATTTCGTGAATTGATCCTGTAACAAGGATTTTGTACATTAAACGGATTTTTCTCAGGTTCGGATTATAAACAATTGCTGTATTCTATCATTCCACATTTTGACGGAGTACGCAAAGATTCTGCTCTGAAACTGAAGAATTTTAGCAGCTGAAACCGCTAAACGGAGAAAAAGGAGGAAAATGACCAAGAATGTTTTGGAGGATAATTGGAAAACGGGAGAGACTGCCCTCCCGTTTTTCTGCAAATACTCAGAAACCCTTGCGAACCATGAGTTCATGAGGGTTTAAGCGGTGCAGACAGCGTGTACGAATTGCTATCTGACGAAAAGGGTAAAGATTTTTTGTAGTAGATTTCATCTGCTTCTCCCGAATTTAAATTATTAATATCAATGATAAATATAGTCTTGAAAACTATTTTATCGAACTCTTGCACACATCTTGAAA
>Ga0114993_10004308_pt1 | contig 14209 bp, 1 predicted proteins | sample ArcticOcean_MG_C_FD_87042 | JGI IMG/M metagenome (GOLD analysis project Ga0114993, IMG submission 87042) | Marine microbial communities from western Arctic Ocean - ArcticOcean_MG_CB2_150 | ecosystem: Environmental > Aquatic > Marine > Oceanic | place: Arctic Ocean: Canada Basin | collected...
CCGCTTGCCGACGACGGGGTGTTCTGCACCGATGACAGCTGCGACGAGACGGATGACGTCATCGTCAACGCCGTCAACGACGGTAACTGCAACGACGGCTTGTACTGCACGGGCATTGAGACCTGCGATGCGACGGATGACTGCCAGGACAACACCGACCCGCTTGCCGACGACGGGGTGTTCTGCACCGATGACAGCTGCGACGAGGTTCACGATGTCATCGTCAACGCCGTCAACGATGGAAACTGCGACAACAGCGAGTTCTGTGACGGTCGCGAGACCTGTGACGCGGCGGCCGACTGCCAGGTCGGCACGGCACCGCTTACCGACGACGGCGTGGCCTGTACCGACGACAGCTGCGATGAGGTCAACGACAGGATCGTCAACAGCGTGAACGACGGTAGCTGCGACGACACCAACGGCTGCACCGACGACAGCTGTGATTCGGCCTCGGGCTGCGTCAACGCCGACAACACGGCTTCCTGCGACGACGGCGATGCCTGTACCACGAGCGACAGCTGCAGCGCGGGCGCGTGCCTGGGCGGAGAAGCTCCCGACTGCGACGACACCAACGGCTGCACCGACGATAGCTGTGATTCGGCCTCGGGCTGCGTCAACGCCGACAACACGGCTCCCTGCGACGATAGCGACGCTTGTACGACCAGCGACACCTGCACCGCCGGTACCTGCCTGGGCGGAGAAGCTCCCGACTGTGACGACGGTAATGGCTGCACCGACGGCAGCTGTGATTCGGCCTCGGGCTGCGTGACTGCTGACAACGCGGCGTCTTGCGACGACGGCGACGCCTGTACCGTGAGTGACCAGTGCTCGGGTGGCAGCTGCCAGCCAGGATCGGCCGCTGACTGCGATGACGGGAAGGTATGCACCGACGACGCCTGCGACTCAAGTCTTGGCTGTCACAACGTGGACAATAACGCTTCCTGTGATGACGGCAATGACTGTACCTTGGAAGACAGTTGCGACGGTGGCGGCTGCGTGCCCGGAGACAGCAGGCAGTGTGAGGACGAGAACACTTGCACCGACGATAGTTGTGATCCAGCCGAGGGTTGCGTGTTTTCCGACAACGCGACCAGCTGTGACGACGATGACCCCTGTACAGGCGAGGATCTGTGCGGGGCCGGCTCCTGCTCAGGTATTTACCTGGTGACCGAGTGCTGCGGCGACCCGGACTCCAGCGGCGGGGTGGGTGTGACAGATGCCCTGCTCATATTACAGAACGCGGTGGGCATAGACGTGTTTTGTCCGCTGGCCCTGTGTGATGTCAACGGCAGCGGATCCGTCACTGCCAGCGACGCCTTGATGGCGCTACGCGTAGCAGTTGGGACCGACCTGGAGCTTGCCTGCGAGCTGCCTGCGCAGCCATCGGCCGAGTAATCAGCAGGCCGGCGTCCAGCCAGCCTGCCCAGCTCCAAGGGGCTGACCAGGCATGAGATTGCCCCCGGACGATACCCAGCGTCCGGGGGCTTTTTCATGACTGGAAAAAACTCACCCCCATCGAGGGGCGGTATTTTTCGGCCCCTCAGAAACCGGTTTGCCGCTTCACCGCCGGGGGGCCTCCCCTTACGGGGGGGGGAATCGCCGCAAAAATATTCGATAGGTAGAAAAAGCTCAGGCTCTTACCGATTTACCCCCTTGGGGGAGAGACAGTAAGGTTTTATTTTGGCTAACCTCAGTTCGTCCCCTTTGAACCGTGTTTCTTAGAGACCCGGGGGGCCGCTTATGTTTGGTTCGAGTGTTTTTTGGAGAGGAGAGATTTAAAATGACCACTGCCACATCAGTCGCCTACAGGCGTGTACTCACATTCGCGGGAATTTTTGCCGTAACAACTTTGCTTGCGCTTTCGATGGGCAGCGGGGAGGCCACCAGCCAACAGTTGGTAGACCCCGGCGCTGTCGTACCGCAGGACGGCTTGCACCTCAACTTGTGCCAAGGCGATGTCGGCGCAGTAGAGATGCTTGGTGCTATCGACAGCCTCACACTCGATGATCCCAGCGATCCATGGTCGGGGGGCATCATCACCGTTGCGGGGCAGAGCGCGATAGTACCAAAAAACCTGCTGATTGATCTTCCGGCCAACCGCCTGAGCTTGCAGCAGCTGTTTGCCGACGCCCCGGCGGCCTGCGTGGCCACTGGTGAGAGCGGCCTGGCCTCGGCCGACATCTGTACCGGCGGTGCCCTGGGCAGCGTGGCGGTTATTCTGGCCAACATGGAGTCGGACTTCCAGATCATCATCGGCGACATGGTCATCATGAAAGCCGCTAGCAATCCCGGTGGCCTGCCCGCCGGCTTCATACAGTCCGGCCTGGTTACTTATGCCAACTTCGACGAGGGCTACGTGGTCATCAACGGTACTCCCGGCGACCCGAGCACGGGCCTGATGATACGCCCGAACGATCCCGAGGGCGTACACACGGTGCAGCGCGGTGCCGGTTGCTCCGTTGACGTCGGCGGCAACGTGATCAACAACTGCAGCCCTGACGTCCGCTTTACCAACGATCCTTCCAACTACACCTTCAACCATCTAACGGGTGTACCCTGGTGCTTACCGAGTACGGTTGCTCGGGATTTCACCGACGAGAACGGAAACGTCGTAACCGCTCAGTCCAACGAGTTTGGCGAGGGCGACGCTCTTTGCCCGGCCAGCAACAAGGAGGACTTCGATCCCACGACCACCAACTGGGTGGTCCCGGATTCGAGGCGCTTCGTGCCTATGCTGGTGGGAGACCCCATAGGCGCAGAGGGTAACTTCGAGACCGTTAACGGAGTAACGTTCTTCTCCGCCCACACCATAGGCATAGAGCTGGCTCCAACGACCCGGGATGACTCCAGCCAGCCCGACTACCTGCTGGTGGCTGAAGTCGAAGGCGACGTTCCTGGTTTTTCCAACGCACGCTTGAAGGGGATGGCCATAGGCATGGACAGTTCTAAGTCGCAGGTCGACGTGTTGGTACTCGACATCGATCCGGCCACCAACGAGAACAAGGAGCGCCTTATATTAAGCACGGTGGGTAATCCGCATACCATTTGCATGGGAGTGAACCCGATAGCGGGCGATGGCGTAGATCCCAATCCGGACTTTCCCTGCTCCGTAGACAACGGCGGTAACATATTTAAGATCCTTTTTGACATTGATTTTATTGCCGGGGTGGGCCCAAAACGTTCGTTTTGCGCCAACCAGTTCAACGCCGGGCTGAGGCCTTCAGCCTTCTGCAGCCTGGGTGAGGAATTCGCGGCGTTCTCACCGATAACGCGCGAAATGATAATGATCAGTCGCCACCAGGCGGTTGTTAACGCAGCCGGCTCCGGCGCTCTCGACATAAACGGAAATCCGGCCGTCCACGGTGAGTATATTTCTCCGCAAGGCATAGGTCATCCCGAGTTCGACGAAGTGACTTTGAGTAGTGTAGGCTATGCCTTTCAGTTTGATGGTATTCCCTGGAACCTCGACCGGCGCCTGGGCCCGGGTGGCTGCGTGGACACCGACGGCGACGACGTGGTCGATTGCGAGAGCCTGGTTGACTTTCCGCTGGGGACCCTTGGCCTGGATCCTTTTCCCTGGGATACGTTGAATCCCAGGGAGCGTGGTCCCCGCCTGGACGGCGACAATGTTGACATACCGTTGGGGGGTGCAGCCCGCGTACTGAGTCACTGGCCCCACAGTCCCGGCGCGGCCGCGGTTGTCGACGCCCAGGGCAATGTCATAACCCCAGCGATTGCGCCCGACCAGATACCGTGGCCGCCTCTAACGGCTGTCGGACAAGAAGGGGCAGTGCTCGACTGTAATGACGGTGATCCCTGCACGGTTGATTCCTGTGATGAACATGAGGGTTGCTCGCATGTGCCTTCGACGGGTGACCAGTGCAACGACGGTGATGCCTGCACCCTGATCGATATCTGTAACGCCGGTGTGTGTGAATCCGGGTCGCTTGATTGCACCGACAACACTTGCACGGCCAGGTGCGACGACGCCAACGACTGCACGGACGACGGTTGTGCTGACGGTGCCTGCACGAGCGACTTTAACACCCTGGTTTGCGATGACGACGACGACTGCACTACCGTCGACAGCTGCAACAACCTCGGTGAGTGCGTGGGAACGCTTCCCCTGGTCTGTGACGACGGCGATCCCTGCACGGCTGACAGTTGCGATGCTCTGCTCGGATGCGTTGATTCCGCCGCGGCCAGCGGCATCGCTTGCGATGACGGCGACGAATGCACGAGTAACGACCAGTGCGATGGGGCTGGTGACTGCCAGGGTGACGAGACTACCCCCTGTAGTGACGGCAATCCCTGCACCGATGACTTCTGTAACTCCGCGGGAGGTTGCGTGAATGTAGCCAACACCGGGCCATGCTCAGACGGCGACGCCTGCACGGTGGGCGACCAGTGTACCGGCTCACTATGTGTTTCCGGCGCCACTGATGACTGTAACGATGGTGACATCTGCACGGTTGACAGCTGCGATGCGATTAACGGTTGCGACAACACCTTCGCTGGCGGGGCTTGCGACGATGGTGACGCCTGCACCGACGATGTGTGCGACGCTGTAAGCGGTTGCCAGAGCACGAACAACACGGCTGCTTGCGACGACGGTGACCCTTGTACTACTGGAGATATCTGCGATGCGGGCAGCTGCTCTAGCGGAGGTCCGACCGACTGCAGTAGTGTGAACCCCTGCACGACCGGCAGTTGCGGCCCGGGTGGCTGTGTAGAAACTGCTAACACGGCTGATTGCAACGACGATAACCCCTGCACGACGTCAGACGTGTGCAGCGATGGATCGTGCGTTGGTTCTGGTAGTCTGAATTGCGACGACACAAACCTGTGTACTACCGATTCCTGCAACCCGTTTAGTCCAGAGGGCTGCACTAACGAGGCTAACACGTCGGCCTGCGACGACGGCGATGTTTGCACTGAGAACGATACTTGCCTTGACACCCAATGCTCGGGCACGGTGGTTGCACCTGCCTGCGGCAACGGTTGCATAGAAGCCACCGAGACCTGCGGCGAGCCCGACATGGTGGGCTGCGCACTGGGCGAGACTTGTGGTGCTGCGTGTACCTGCGAGGCCCAGGACTGTGCCGTCCTGTCGATGACCGGCCCGCCGGCCCTGCCAGCTACCGGCCAGGCGCTGGAGGTCAACGTGTTGTTCGAGGTCGGTTTGAGAGCACTGGGTGGTTATCAAGTAGCGCTGTCCTGGGATCCGACTGTGTTGGAGCTCTCCTCGGTAGCCGGTGGCAGTACTGTGGAATTCAGCACAGCGCCTTCCTGCAACACAGACGACGCGGCCGGCACGGCCATCTGTAATGGTTTTAATAGCTCGGCGTTGAACATCCCGCTGGGCTTGGTGCACGTGGCTAACCTGAACATGATCGTGGTTGACGCGTCGGCCGGCGAGGCCACCGTGACGGTGACCGCGGACGTGATAAGCGGTGCCGATCCTGTAGTCCCGATCCCGGCTTGCAACGCGAGTGCCGACCTGACCGTTCTCAGTGGTTGTGGAGATGTCAATGGTGACAACAGTGTCAACATTGTAGACGCCCTGCTCACGGCCCAGCTCCAGGTCGGGCTGCGAACCTGCGGCGAGATGGCCCGCTACGACGCCTGCGACATCGCCGCCGACGGCCTCTGTAACATTGCCGACGCGTTGAGGATGGCCCAGTGCAGTGTTGGCTTGATATCCTGCGACTTCGTCTGTTCGCCCCTGGTGTGCGAAGAACCGGCTGCAGCAGCGGGCGCCATGATGATAGACCTCGGGGGCGAGACCGCGGATCTTCACCTGCCCAGCGGGCAGGCGGAGGTCAGCATCTCGCTGCCGGCGGGTAACCCGGGCCCCGGGCAGGTGATAACAGGCGAGCTGGTCATCGACACCGGCTCTCCCCTGGGTGCGTGGGGGATCGACATAGACTGCGATCCTGCACTCATGAGGATCGTGTCTCCGGTGGCGGGGGGCATCACGGGGGAGTTTTCGGGAGCGCCCTTGCAGAACGTTTCGGACTGCGGCGCCAGCTTGAGCGGCTTTCAGTTCTCTAATCTCGTCGGTCCCAGCGGACTGGTGAGCGTGGCCAGCGTGCAGTTCGAAGTCCTGGCCTCGGCCACCCCGGGCAGCACCAGCCTGGTTGACCTGGATACCTCGGTGATGGCGGATACTAGCGGAAACCCTATTTCAGCCACCGATCTTGATAGCACGGTAACTATCGGTGGCGGCTGTGGAAACGGCTCACTTGAGCTCGGCGAACAGTGCGACGACGGCAACATCATTCCCGGCGATTGCTGCTCGGCCTCCTGTACCTTCGAAGTCGGATCATGTTCAGACGAGGACTCCTGCACCACGGACGATACCTGCCAATCGGGTTCATGCGTGGGTGGAGCAACCCCTGATTGCGACGACACAAATCTTTGTACCGACGATAGCTGTAATTCTCTGACCGGCTGCGTAAACGCAGCCAACGCGGCTTCCTGCGACGATGGCGATGTCTGCAACACGAGCGACGTGTGCTCGGGTGGTAGCTGCCAGTCCGGCGCGGCGGTCGTTTGCGACGACAGTAATATCTGCACCGTTGACTCCTGCAATTCTGCAACAGGCTGTGAGTATCAGCCCTCCAACGCGGCCTGCGACGATAGTAACGCTTGCACCGACGACAGCTGCGCGGCCAATGCCTGTAGCAGTACGCCGAACTCGGCCCCTTGTGACGACAATGACGCTTGCACCACCAACGATATCTGTGGCGCGGGTGGCTGCGTGGGAACGGACACGTCGGCCCAGGACTGCGACGACGACATCTTGTGCACCTCCGATTTCTGCGATGCTGCCAGCGGTTGTGGTCACGGGGCCAACTCGCTTGCCTGCGACGACGGGATCAACTGTACCATCGGCGAGACCTGCTCTGCTGGAATCTGCCAGGGCGGTAGCCCGTTAGTCTGTAGCGACGGAGACGCGTGTACCGACGACCAGTGTAACGAGGCTGATGGAAGCTGCTCCAGTTTTGCTAACACGGGGTCGGCCTGTGATGACGGCGATGCCTGCACCACGGGTGACGCCTGCTTCGGCGGTAACTGCGTGGGTGGGACACCGCCCGATTGCGCAGACGGTGTGGTTTGCACCGATGACGTTTGTGATCCGCTTAATGGCTGCTCCAACCCCGCCAACACGGTTGCCTGCGATGACGGTGACGCCTGCACCACCGCTGATACCTGCTCTGCGGGTGCCTGCGTGGGCGGAGCGGCTCCCGATTGCAACGACAGTGACGTTTGCACTGTCGACAGCTGTAACCCAGCCTCAGGCTGCGTGAGCACGGATATATCGGCTGATTGCGGCGACGGTAACGTCTGCACGACCGATAGTTGCGACGCGGCGCTGGGCTGTGCGAACGTATTCAACACGGTGTCTTGCGACGACGGTGATGCCTGCACGCAGGTGGACACCTGTGACGGCGCCGGCGCCTGCGCTGGATCTGATCCGGTGCTGTGTACGGCCAGTGACCAGTGCCACGACGCGGGCAGTTGTGCCCCGGCCAGTGGCCAGTGCAGCGACCCGGAGTCGGCTGACGGTACGGCCTGCGATGATGGAAACGCCTGCACAACCAGCGACATCTGCCAGGCCGGCACCTGTGTCGGTGGCCCGGCGCCGAACTGCGACGACAGTAACGTCTGCACTACCGAGAGTTGCGACGCAGCCATCGGTTGCCTGAACACGCCGGTCGGGTTGTCTTGCGATGACGGCAATGCATGCACGGTTGGCGATGCGTGCAGCGGCGGTGTCTGCTCGGGTACGCCTCGGGATTGTAGCGACAACAACACCTGCACTAACGACAGTTGCGACCCGGCTTCGGGTTGCGCCAGCGTTGACAACACAGGGCCCTGTGACGACGGCAACGGCTGCACCACGGGTGACACCTGCGCTGACGGTTCCTGCATTGGCGGAGCGGCTCCTGACTGCGACGACGGCAATGTTTGCACCACCGACATCTGCGTCACCGCGTCGGGCTGCCTTCACCAGGCTAACGCGCTCTCCTGTGATGACGGTAACTCCTGCACGGAGAACGACAGCTGCTCAAGTAAACAGTGCCAGGGCAACGAAGCTATTAACTGCGACGACAACAACTCTTGCACGGTTGATTTGAGCGACTCTCCCGGCGGTTGCCAGCACTTCGACGTAGCCATCGCTTGCGATGACGGCAATGCCTGCACAACCAACGACCAGTGCAGTGGCGGCGTATGCGTAGGCGGCGCCCCGCCCAACTGCAACGATGATAACGTTTGCACCGACGATAGCTGCAGTTCCGGCCAGGGCTGCGTAAACGCGCCCAACACGGCCCCGTGCTCTGACGGTGACGCTTGCACCACCAGCGACGTCTGCTCGGCTAGTGCTTGCGGCGGCACTGACACGTCGGCGAGTGATTGCGATGACGGTAACGTGTGCACCACCGACAGCTGTTACGCGGCTTCTGGTTGCGCCAACGTGGCCAACGGGGTGGCATGCGACGACGGAGACATCTGCACGACGGTTGACCTCTGTGTCGGTGGCGCCTGCGTGGGCACGGTTCCGCTCGACTGCGACGACGTTGACGGTTGCACGGACGATAGCTGTGACAGTGCTAGTGGCGGCTGCGTGAGTACCCACAACACGGCCTCCTGCGAGGACGGGGACGCCTGCACAACGGGCGATACCTGCGAGGCGGGATCCTGTCAGGGCGGCGCGGCACCGGACTGTGACGACGGTAACGAGTGCACGGACGATATCTGTGAACCTGCTTCGGGCTGCGCGTACGGTAACAACATCGGCAGCTGCGACGATAGCGATTTCACCACGGTGGGTGATCAGTGCGTAGCCGGCACCTGCGTGTCAGGTGACTTCGGCTGCCCGGCAGCGCCGGCGCTCGGCTGCACCCAGCCTTACATGGAACGTAAGTCCAAACTGTTGCTTAAGAACAACAGCCTGGACAGCAGGGACAAGCTGATCTGGAAGTGGAGCAAGGGCGGAGCTACGACGACGGCAGATATGGGTGATCCTTCGGCCACTACCGAGCATGCGCTGTGCATGTGGGACGAAGTGGGTGGTGTGCCAGCCCTGGTCATGGAAAACCACGTCCTGCCGGGCAACGGCTGGAAAGTTTCGGCTTCGGGCATCCAGTACAAGGACCGCGTAGGCGCTCCGGACGGCGTGGGCAAGATCAAGATGAAGGCTGGGCCTGACGGCAAGGCCAAGATCCTGGTCAAGGCCCAAGGCGCGGCCACGGGTCTCGCGCCCATGCCGCTGTCGCTGGACGACAAAATTACGGTACAGTTTCTCAACAACTCGGGCGGATGCTGGCAGTCGGACTTCGGCCGGCCGGCCTCCCGTAACGACACGTCATCGTTCAAGGCGATTTCTTCCTTCAGGTGACACGGTTAACGGGTGATTGTTCACCCGCCGCTTCGCACAGGGAGGGGTACGAGTCGACGTCCACCTGCCCTGGCAAGGGAAGGGGGATGGAAGGGCTCCCGCGTCGACGAAGGATACCGCAACGCGCAGAGCGAAAGCTACAGCGCTTTGCCGTGACGCAGAAATACCCATTTGGGGGCGAGACAACTTCCGTATTGAGGGTTAGTCTCAGTTGTACGAAGAGTTAGGGGGGGGTCCTCCAGCTTCGAAAGTTTACTGGAGGTACATGTCTGATGTCTTTATCGCTTATTGCGCTCGGCAGGTTCGTTTCTCGTGGTGTTGTCTGGGCAGCAGCTTTGGTTCTAGTTTTTGGCTTGGCTGGGACGGCATATTCACAGCCGGCACCACCGCCGGTAGGTGGTGAGCCGTTGTTCGCCCCTCCACCGTCGTCGCTCAAGACCGCACTGGTTCCCGAACCGTCGACGCTCGCCGAGTACGTTGTCGACAAGGAGGCCGCCATCACCTTGGGGAAGGCCCTTTTCTGGGACATGCAGGTGGGCAGTGACGGGGTGCAGGCCTGCGCTTCGTGCCATTTTAGTGCTGGCGCCGACAGCCGCGACAAAAACATGGTTAGCCCGGGCGCCAACGGCGTGTTTGACAGTCTGGGTCCCAACGGGACGCTGACCGCTGCCGACTTTCCATTTACGAGCTTTGCCGACAGTGACAACCGCCTCTCCGCTCGCACTCATTCTGACGACATCGTCGGTTCGCAGGGCGTTCACAAGGTCGATTTCCTTGACGTAGTGCTGGGTAGTCCGCTGGCCTTCGACGCGGGAACCGTGCTGCTCGACCCCACCTTCCAGGTTGGCGGCGTAAACGCCCGGCAGTCCACTGCCCGCAACACCCCGTCGACCATTAACGCGGTATTCAACTGGCGTAATTTCTGGGACGGCCGCGCCCAGCCGCTTTTTAACGGTGTCAACCCCAGTGGTGCGCACGATCCGTCAGCCCGCGTGGTCGAAGTACTCGTTGGTTCGGACGGCGTCCTGGGCACCATAGACGACACGGTAGAGGCGGTGTCGGTGCTCATAGACAACGCCAGTCTTGCTTCGCAGGCAGTGGGTGCTCCCAACAGCGAAGTAGAGATGGCCTGGGCAGGGCGTATTTTTCCAAAGTTAGGTAAGAAGATGCTTGCGCCGGGAATCATTCCGCTGGCAAAGCAGCTGGTTCATTCCAGTGACAGCGTGTTGGGCACCCTGGCCAAGACCAACGCCAACCCCAACCTTCCGGGTCTCGATGCGAGCTACGAGTCGCTCATACAGCAGGCATTTGCGCCCCAGTGGTGGGACTCAGACAAGGTAGTGACTTTTCCCGGGACGGTTGCCTGCGGTGACACCCTTGGCATCGACGCTTCGGTATGCACCGGCTTCCCGACCATCTCTGATCCCACCGGTGGGCTGCTGACCACCAGCGAATACACGCTGATGGAAGCCAATTTTTCGCTTTTCTGGGGATTGGCGGTGCAGCTTTACGAAGCCACCCTGGTCTCCGACGATTCGCGCTTTGACCGCTTCATGGACGGCGGTGGAATAGGTGGCAGCACCGAGTACCTGCTCAATGACGAGGAGCGGCTGGGCCTGGACATCTTTCGCAACATCGGTTTCGTACCCGGCGTGAGTGCCGGGCTCTGTGTCGGTTGCCACGTTGGTCCCGAGATGACTGCAGCGTCTACTAACGCCATCAACACGCTGGAGACTGTTTTTCCGGGCGAGCCGCCGCCCGTGCCGGAGCTTCCTGTTGAACAGATGCTCATGGCTTTTGGCGTTGGGCTCAACAACCTGATCTTTCAGACTGACCCGCCAGTCATCCTGCCGGCCGAATTCGCTGGGGTCTTGACCTTTGACCCGCGAGGATCGTTGATGCAGATCACACAGGACTCGGAGCCCAATGGCGTTTGCAACCTGGACGGGAGCTGCCCCAACGTCACCATAGCCGGTTTCGACGGCGTATTCGGTACCGGTGACGACGGCAGTGTTGCCCAGCATTGCACCTGTAACAATTTTGATAATGCGACGCAGACCTGCCTTTCCGAGGGATGCGCTCCGGCGATTTTCACCCGCGACTACCTCGGTACCGCCGGGGAGACCCAGTTGGGAGCGAACCCCCCGGCCGACTGCGGCGCAGGGTTGACCCTGAGCGCCCAGATCTTTCCGACGGGAGCCGGCCTTAACATAAACCCCTTGTCGTTCGCCAGCTCGCTGTTCGTGCAGCAGCCTGACTGCTCGGCCGAGCTGTCGACCGGTACGCTCGGCCTCGCTCCCGGCAACTACAGCTTTTTTGTAGACGGCATAAACCGCGGAACCATGCGCGTGATCGCCGACGTGATCTATGACTTCGGCTTCTACAATATAGCCGTGACCCCAACCTTCGACGACGTGGGTGTCGGTGGTGAGTCACCTCCGGGCCAGCCCATATCCGTTGCCAGGCGCGCGGTCATGATGGCCGACGGAGAGTTTTGCGGCCAGGATCCTGCCAACCCACTGGTCTGCGACATGCCCGAACTTACGGGCGCGTTCTGCCTGCCCGGTGTGACCGGCAACTGCACCATCCAGGATCCGTCGTTCGTGGCGCCCGGCACTCTCGAAGTGGTTGACGGTGCCTTCAAGGTGCCACAGTTGCGCAACGTGGAGCTGACCGGACCCTATTTTCACAACGGTGGTAAGGGGACCCTCGGCCAGGTGGTCGATTTCTACAACCGTGGAGGCGACTTCCACGAGGACAACCTGCTGCAGCTGGCACCGGAGGTAATCTTTCTAGCCATGCCCCAGGATGACCGCGACGCGTTGGTGGCCTTTCTCAAGACGCTCACCGACGAAAGGGTGCGCTACGAGGAAGCTCCCTTTGACCATCCGGGAATTTCGATACCCGTTGGCCAGGTTGGTGATGACGTCGCCGTGAGCGATACCAACTTAGACGGTAACGCTGACGATGTTTTCATGCACTTGGCAGCCGTTGGGGCACCGGGCAATTGCACGGGTATAGACGGTTCAGTTCGTAGCTGCGATGACAGCAACTCGTGTACAGACGACAGCTGCGTGCCCGAGTTCGGCTGCGTGAACGCACCCAACACGGTGTTCTGCGATGATGGTGACTCCTGCACCACGGCCGACCAGTGCGATGGAGCCGGCGGTTGCGCCGGCGTCGACACGTCGCTTGTCGATTGTGACGACGGCAACATCTGTACCGATGACAGCTGCGATGCGTTTGCTGGCTGCACGAACAGCAACAATGCGATCGGCTGTAGTGATGGCAACGCCTGCACCACGGGTGATACCTGCAACGCGGCTGTCTGCGTCGGTGGGCCGCCACCGGCTTGTGACGACAGCAACGTCTGTACCGCCGATCTTTGCGATAGCAGCGTCGGTTGCGTGTCGTTGCCGAAATCGGTGAGTTGCGACGACGCGGATCCTTGCACGATCGATGACTTCTGCATCAACGGTGCCTGTGCGGGCTCTACGCCCCCGGACTGCAGCGACGGCGATGTCTGCACGGACGACAGTTGCGTGAGCGCGGCCGGTGGCTGTGTGAACCTGCCCAACTCGGCACCCTGCGATGATGGCGACGCCTGCACCACCAACGATACTTGCCAAGACGGTGTGTGCGAGGGTGGCTCGGCGCCCGACTGCGACGATGTCAACGGCTGCACGGACGACACTTGTGACAGTGGGATCGGCTGCGTAAGCACCAACAACACGGTGCCTTGCGACGACGGCGAGTTCTGCACCGACGGCGACCAGTGTTCGGGTGGCTCCTGCCAGCCGGGTGCGGCCAGGGATTGCTCGGATGGCAACGCCTGCACGACAGACAGCTGCGACGACGCTGCCAACCAGTGTCAGAGCGTGGCCGACGATGGTTTCTGCGATGACGACAACTCCTGCACTAACGACTTCTGTTCGACGGCAACGGGCTGCTTCTACCAGGATAACGGTTTTGGCTGCGATGACGGGGACGCCTGCACGACCAACGACACCTGCGAGGCCGGTGTCTGCGTGGGAGGTGCGCCGCCCAACTGCGACGATGCAAACGGTTGCACCGACGATGTCTGTGACAGCGCGTCGGGCTGTGCGAACAACGACAACACGGCCGCTTGCAGCGACGGCGACGCCTGTACTAACAACGATGTCTGCTCGGCGGGTAGCTGCGTTGGCGGTGCCGCGTCCGATTGTGACGACGGTAACGCGTGCACGGCCGACACCTGCGATACGGGCCAGGGCTGTGAGAACACCAACGTGTCTGTTGCCTGCGAGGATGGCGACGCCTGCACCACGGCCGATACCTGCTCGGCTGGCGTTTGCGTGGGCGGTGCTGCCCCTGATTGTAACGACGACAACGGTTGTACCAATGACGTCTGTGACAGCGCAACGGGTTGTTCCAGCACTGACAATACCTCGGCCTGCGACGACGGTAACGTTTGCACCACCGGTGATGTTTGCGCCGCCGGTTCGTGTGGCGGTGTAGATACTTCGGCCCAGGATTGCGAAGACGGAAATTCCTGCACTCAGGACTTCTGCAATCCCGCCAGCGGTTGCGTAAACGCTGGCACGGCTGGTAGTTGCGACGACGGCGATGCCTGCACGGTTGCCGACCAGTGTATCAACGGGTCCTGCGTAGGCGGAGGCACGCTCGATTGTGACGACGCCGAGGGTTGCACTGACGACAGCTGCGACAGCGCGACTGGTTGTGCCTACAGCGACAACACGGCCGCCTGCGACGACGGCGATGCCTGCACCACGGCCGATACCTGCGCGGCGGGTAGCTGCGAGG
>Ga0114993_10004311_pt1 | contig 14202 bp, 10 predicted proteins | sample ArcticOcean_MG_C_FD_87042 | JGI IMG/M metagenome (GOLD analysis project Ga0114993, IMG submission 87042) | Marine microbial communities from western Arctic Ocean - ArcticOcean_MG_CB2_150 | ecosystem: Environmental > Aquatic > Marine > Oceanic | place: Arctic Ocean: Canada Basin | collected...
AGCTTCTGCCGTAGGCTTCCGGTCGATCGATCCGAACCGCTTCGACCGCTTCGATCCACTGCGGAAGCGATTCCAGGGTGCCGGTATTAGATGACTCCAGAGGGCCATCTCCTTCGACCCCGAGATACCGTTTCAGCACCTCGCTGCGCAGGTACTGATGGTAGAGGTGGCGATCACCACGTCGTATCCAGACCAGGTCTTGGCCCGCATCTATAAGTTGACGCCGTAAATCACCATCGAGACTCTCCCCGGTTTTTCGGCACAGGACTGAATCGGAATCGATGCGTAGATACAGCGGTGCAGGAATCGCCACTTCACTGATCAGCGAGGCGAGTGGGATCGGTTCCATCTCCACCGTCGATATCGCACTGGATAGGGGAACCACGGGGGTCTCAGAGAGAGACCGAGGTTCGACTGGGCGTAAGCGGGGCGAGCACTCCACGGTTCCTCCTCGTGAATCCGATAGGGATTCAGACAGGAACCGATCGTGGTTCCCGAGAAGAGTACCATCGTCACCTCACCTATGGGGAAAGCACCCCCTGGAGCTTCTCTCGTGACTCTTGAGCCGCTTCTTGCACCACATCTTGCCAGCGTCGTTGTCGATCCTTCTCGAACGCCTGAACGATTCCCCGGCTGGAGTTCACCAGCGCTCCTAGACCCTGTTCGTCAAAAGCGGGAGCCAGGGACTCGATCGCCCCCCCCTGCGCACCGATGCCAGGAATCAACAGGAACGCCCCGGGAGCCGCTTCTCGAACCCGAACGATTTCTTGCGGATAAGTCGCGCCGACCACCAGTCCGACGCCGTGGAAACCGCAACTTCCCTCCGAACCCTTCCCCCACCCCTGCGCAGCACGGGCGACCTGTTCAAAGATGGGAAGGGGGTCGTTTTCTCTCTTCTGGAACTCACCGCCCCCCGGATTCGACGTACGAGCCAGCACGAAGATGCCACGCCCACCATCTCGAACACGAGAGATGAACGGCTCCAGCGAATCGGATCCGAGATACGGATTGACCGTCAATGCGTCGACAAAGGGACCCGGGGTCCCCGGTTCATTCCCTAGCAGCGCCTCGGCATAGGCCTCCGCCGTCGAACCGATATCTCCTCGCTTGGCATCGAGGATGACCGGAACACCCTGCTCGGATGCACTACGACAAACCGCCTCCAGCGCTCTCCAGCCGCGCCATCCCCAGCGCTCGAAGAAGGCGATCTGCGGCTTGACCGCTGCCGCCACCGATGAGACCGCTTCGATCACGCCAATTCCCAGTCGGGTCAGCGCCTGTTCTGGATCATCCGGAGAGATCTCTGGCGGAAGGCGATCGAGCCGCGGATCGATCCCCACCACCAGGCGGCTCTCGATCGCCTGGATGCGAGTTGCGATGCGATCGGAAAAGAGATCATCGAAACTCAAGTTACACCTCACCGTCATCGATGCTGGAGGATTCCAGTACCAGTTCGGCACGGGACAACCCCTGCCGCAGTCGTGTTTTGATAGGCGATTTCTCGTTCTCCGCGAGGGCCGACTGTTCGAGGTGCAACTGGCCAGCTCGGTAGGCCTCGATCGCCTGCGATGCGAATCCCGATGCGAGGAACGAGTCGGCCACTTCCAGGTACCCCTCCCACTGTTGGTCGGGTCCGTACATCCATCGATAGAAGTGATCGAGTCCATCGTCATCGGCCTGCGCAACAAAACGATCCCGATGCATGAACAGCGAACGAATCAGGACAGGGTCTGATTTCCAGCGGTGGAGCAATGCTTCCAGTGCTGTGGTGGCGACATCGAAAAGGTGTGCAATCCGGTGCACCTTCTGCGGAAACATATCGTGTACCTCGTCGAGCACCGCTTTCTGCTCGTTCAGTAGATCACGACCGTAAACCGACCCTCCGAGAGAATCGGTTCCGTAGGTCAGTACGTTGTAATGCTCCTCCTTGAGGATGCTCAACTCATGATAGATGTCATTGACCAGGCGATCGATGAAATCGGTGCTGTCCTCGGTTCGAAACAATCGGTGACAAACTTCCTTGAGCGGGACCAGATATTCATCCCGGAGCACCTCGAGGTCCTGATTCGACAACAGGTCGACCAATTCTCTGGGGGAGAGGCGGATCTCTTGACGAGGTTGATCGAACTTCTCGACATAGCCCTGGACCACCTCTTCGTAGCGATCATGGAGTGAGAAGAATACGCGTCGTGAACGGTAGAAGCGTTCGATGACACGCCACACCAGCGAGCCCTGAGTATCAGCGAGTACCACTTTCGCTCCTCTCCTGACCTACCACCGGTTCGGTTCCCGTCCCTTGCGGCTGACAGCGAACCCCTGAGTTGAAGAGTTCCAGCATGAGGTCCCCTTGCGGCGTGAGAAAGGACTCCGGATGGAATTGCACACCCCAGGTCGCCTCACCGATCACTCCGATCCCCATCACCAGCCCCTCCGAGGTCCAGGCAGCCACCTCGACCTGCTGCGGGAGCGTCTCCCGGAGTACCGCCAGGGAATGGTAGCGAGCCGCAGGGAAGGGGCTCGGCAGCGCCGCGAAGATTCCCTGGCCATGGTGAAAAACCGATTCCGGTTTGCCATGGACCGGGCTGCCGGTCGCTTCAACCGATGCTCCCAGCTGCCGGGCGATCACCTGGTGGCCGAGACAGACCCCCAGAATCGGGATTCGACCGCGATAGTGCTGTATTGCCCTGGCCGCCAGAGTGGCCCGCTCTGGAGCCCCTGGCCCGGGCGAGAGCACCAAGCGATCGGGGTTCAACTGGCGCAATTGCTCGAGACTCAACCGATCCGCCTGACGCACCGAGACGCGAGCTCCCAGCTGCGAGAGAGATTGGACCAGGTTGTAGGTGAAGGAATCGTGATGATCGATCACCACCACGTGGGATCCACCACCTTCGACGCTCCATTCGCCGCATCGGTCTGCGGCGATGGCGGCAGGATTGGTCGGAGAATTGTCCACACCGATGACAGCACATCCCTTCAATGGACCCTTACGGCCGATCTTATGTCGCCGGCGGGCTCCTTTCCACCTATCGTGTTCGTTGCTAACCAGTTACTGGAGAAGAGGTTGTGGCCTCCCCCCCGATTCCTTCACGATCCAGGCCCGTTCCTTGCTACTGTTCTTACGGATTTGAATTGGAGCCCAAGACAAATGGATACTTCTACTCGTACCTACATCTGGACGCTATTGGTCGCCTGCCTCGCCGGCTGTGCCCCCATCAAAACTCAGGTGGAATCGGTCACCCCCTCCGCTGGGGCCGTCATTCATGTCGATGATCTCTCGACGATCACGACCATCGAGGTGGTCTTCGATCACCGGATGGACCTCGCAACCCTCACCAGCGAGAGTTTCATCGTCACCGGGAGCACCAGTGGAGTCCTCACCGGTGTGATCAGCGGAGTGGGAGAGAACCGTACGGTGATCTTCACACCGTTGGTGCCGCTGCTGATCGCCGAGACCATCGATGTGCAACTGACCAGTTCGATTCGCTCCCAGTCGGGCAAGGGACTCGATCCCTACTCGTGGTCCTTTGTCATCGAAGGGGGCATCGTGGTGCCGCCTGGCAGCGGGTTTGCCGTCCAATCGATGACTCCTGCGATCGAGAGCGTCACCGCTTCCCCGAGCACTTTGCTCCAGCCCAAATTCACCAGTCCTTACAACCCCTTCTCCGCCGGCAGTGCCACGGTGCGGGTCGACGGATCTCGCTCAGGATCGCATCAGGTGACCTTGCAAGATGTCTTGACCGGTATCGACACCCTCAAGGTCGCCACCGATCGTGACTTCCTCGCCGGAGAGCGCGTCACCATTTCGCTGCTCGATGGCCTGTATGGTCTCGATAACACCCAACTCGATCCAACCATCCTCGGCCTGACGATTCGCAACCTCGGATCGCAGTGGCCCGGAACCCTGCTCGATTCCGGCACTGGCCTGGGCGCCGGCACCATCGTATTCCTCGACAACGATGCCGATGGAATTGACGAGTGGGCCAGCGTTCACGGCGATGGCACGGTAGTTCTTCAAGATGCCACTCCGATCGGCCTCGGAAACAGCACCAGCTGGACCCTCAGCGAATCGCTGGCGGGAGCCGTGGCGGGAGACTTCGACGGCGATGGACGAATCGACCTCGCCTGTCTCGGAGCCACCGGAGAGCGGATCCACCTGTTGCGAGGGTCGTTCAGCATCGCCTTACCGCTGGAAGCCCCGATCGAGATCCTCCTCTCGACCGTATCGACTGACCTGAACGCCGCCCATGCCGACGAAGACGGAATCATCGACATCATCGCCACCGGCCCCAATGGCCTGGCGGTAGCGTGGGGTTCTACCACTGACCCACTTTCACAACAGGTTCATCTCGATTCCAACGAAGTGGTGGGTCCTCCCGCTGCGGCGGACCTGAGCGGCGACGACCTGATCGACCTGGCCGTGGCTCAAACCGATGGAACGATCCTCCTCCTGAGCGGGATCGGTGGTGGCGAGTTCATCTCAGCCGGGAACATCAGCGGTTACTCCGCTGCAGTCGGTGTGATCGCCGGAAACCTCGATGGAGATGGCTTGCGAGATCTGCTGGTCATTCCATCCGGGATCGACACACCTTCGACGCTGCTCTCCGATGGAGACATGAGCTTCTCCCTCCGAGTGCTGTTCAATGGCGTCGCACACCCGGGAGTTCAACTGGTCGACTGGGACGGCGACGGCAAACTCGATTGCCTCACTCCGGTTCCGGGGAGCACCACACTGAACTTCTCGGCAGGAATGCCTGACGGCAACTTCTCACAGCCGCTGGCCCTCTCCCACACCGTTCCCGTTCGTGCCTTCACCCTCGGAGATGCCGACGGCGATGGCGCACTGGACATCGCCCTCGAAAGCACCGCTGGCGACTGGCAAATCTCCCGTGCCGAGCCGATCAACCTGCCCCCTGCCGATCGCATACAGGTCGAGGATCTGATCGTTTCTCCGGGCGATCAAAACATCACCTTCCCGGTACTCGTCGATTGCGAATCGGACCTTCAGGGCTGGACGGTAGTCTTCACCTGGGATCCCTCGGTGATGTCGATCGACTCGCTCGATTCGACCGGTACCACTTCCGAGTCGCTGATCGAATTTGAACTCTCCAACATCGACAACACCAATGGCGTCTCGATCCTGGCAGCGATCCTCGACATGGTTCCACCCTTCGACAATCAAACCCTGGTGGCTGGCAACGATCACGAGATCGCTCGTGCGGTGGCCGACATCGAAAATACCGCAGCCCCTGGTGTACATGTCTATGGACCGGCAGATGGCTACAGTGCCAACGCCTCTCCGATCACCAATAACTCCTTCGTCAGCGCAGGAGTCTCCATCGCCCCAGAACTGGTCACCGGAACCATCACCGTGGACGCCGCCCCGGCCACGGAGGATCCTCCCCCCGTCGAGGAGTCCACCTTCATCCGTGGAGATGTGAACCGCGATGGCAGCGTCAATCTGACCGACGGCAGTCAGTTACAACTGTGGTTGATCGGCAGTGGCGACTCCCCCACCTGCCTCGATGCAGCGGACGTCAACGATGATGGGATCGTCAATCTCTCCGACCCCATCTCCCTGTTCGACTTCCTTTACCAAGGCTCCAATCCCCCCCCGGCTCCCTTCCCCGCGGTCGGTTCAGATCCGACCGCAGATGGACTGGACTGCAACCTGTAGTCCAGACGGGAGCCACACCCCCCGTCACTCGACCAGGATCCACACCTCCCCCGCCCAGAGGTCACGATCTGCCCCCCCCGGATCCTGGTCGGGTCCCCATTTTCTGCCAAAATCTGCCCCTGCCCCGTCTCCTCGGTCAAGGGCGTCCTGCGGCAACGGATCGGCCCCCCCTGAGCGTCGCCATGACGCCCTTTTTATCCCCCAAATTTGAACTATTTTGTGCCGAAATGGCTCCTAATGCGGATTCCCGCCTTTCTTCAAGATGCCTACAAGTTGGGCGTTGATGGATGCCCCGCCCCTAGATATGGTGCGGCCCACGCCCGCAAAAATTCGTCGTGCTGCGGCACGGGAGGAGCGGGATCAGGGCTCAGACGCGCCAAAAATATCGGTCGCACGAGTGACCATCTCGAGTTTCGGCTCGAGTCTCAACTCGGGGCTGTAGTTGTGTCAGCGAGGAGAGCCGATTCGACGATCAGGAGCGAGTTTCAGAGCAGCGTCAATTGCATTACCGGACGCCTGTTCAGGAGAAATCAGTTCTCCATCGGTTCTCCTCCAGTGTTCACGAATCGGTTTCTTCAGAGGTATCCATCGTCGATGATTGTCGATGGACAGGTTGGGAACTCTCGACGAAAAACTCCTGAGGAAGAACCTCAGGATGATCTCGACGAGAACTGGGGATGGAAACCACTTCATTCGCTGTTTTGAACGAGAAGTGGTTACGAATCAAATGCGTGTCGAAAGGGCCATCGGTGCTTCACTGGTGGATGGGAAACACGCGGAGGCGTCGGACGGAGAATCGTTCGGCAGGATTGCGGTAGAGGACCTGGAGCTTGTTTGAGGGGTTTCGCCCTCGCCACAGCTGCAGGTAGACGAGAGTGGAATTGATCTTCCGGATGTCAGCAGGGATCTGACATTCTTTGAACCGAGAAGGACAAGTCCCGATCGAAGCGCTCGACTGGTCCTCCGTAATTGGGGATGGAGAGTGCAGGATCGGGCAAGGGTTGAACTCTTCATTGCACGGCCACTGAAGAATGAGACCCGCAAGTTCCCTGGTTCTGGAGTCACTGGTTCGGGCACTGCAGCCTCGATCACCCGTTGCCCAACGGCAACGATGATACGAGTCTGCGGGGTCAGGGTCTGGCTCCCCTCATCGCAAGATGAGATCCGGAAGATGAATACCTCCCTCTTTCCACTTCTACCCATATCTCTGCGGATCGACCGATGTTTGGCGGTCACGAGCAAGGCAACCGCAACTGCGGTTGCAACAATTGGATTGTCGACCTGGTGGATTGTCGACCTGGTGGATAGTCGACCTGGATCGAAGAGTGTGATCGATAAATGAATGGCACTGCATGGGCACTGCATGGGAACGCATGGGAACGCCCAGACCAGGTCATTCGTTGAATCGATGAGGCCTTCTATCAGGGGAACAGTCGCAGGAAGAACCGTCGCAGGAAGCGATAGTTTTTGTCAGAAGAATCAGGAGTTACCAGGAGTCACTCTGAGAATCGTAGTTCGAACAAAGTGCATCGATTCGAACAGGGTGACGGTAGTTTCGAGCAGAGTTACATGGGGAAAGAGGAACATCGTTGAAAATTGACCGCCGGTACACCACCAGTGAAGAAAGTCCGTACGCCAGCTTCAAGATCACCAAACGTCAATCCGAGATTCGTAATCCGGATGGAACAGTGGTCTTTCAACAGGACGACATCTCTGTTCCTGAAGATTGGTCGCAAGTCGCTACGGATGTTCTCGCACAAAAATATTTCCGCAAGGCGGGAGTTCCCCAGGTCGATGACCAGGGCGAGCCGATCCTCGATGACCAGGGCAAACCGGTCCTCGGAGGCGAAGTCGACTGCCGACAAACCTTCGGAAGATTGGCCGGGTGCTGGACTCACTGGGGATACGAGAATGGCTACTTCGATTCTTCTGAGGACGCACGCTCCTTCCATGACGAACTGTGCTACATGCTCGCAGCTCAGATGTGCGCTCCCAATTCTCCTCAGTGGTTCAACACAGGATTGCACTGGGCCTACGGAATTGATGGACCGGCGCAGGGTCACCAGTATGTCGACCCGAGTAGCGGAGAAGTCACCGCCGCGACCAGCGCCTATCAACGGCCGCAACCTCACGCCTGCTTCATCCAGAGTGTCAAGGACGACCTGGTCGGCGAGGGCGGCATCATGGATCTTTGGACCCGCGAAGCACGCCTCTTCAAGTACGGATCGGGAACCGGCTCCAACTTCTCCTCGCTTCGAGGTGAAGGAGAAGCTCTCTCCGGCGGAGGGAAATCCTCGGGGCTGATGTCGTTCCTCAAGATCGGTGATGCAGCAGCAGGTGCCATCAAGTCGGGGGGGACCACCCGGCGCGCAGCCAAGATGGTTTGCCTCGACCTCGATCACCCCGATATCGAAGATTTCGTGACCTGGAAGATGCGCGAGGAGCAAAAGGTCGCCGCACTGGTCGCCGGATCACAAATCTGTGCACGCCACCTACAACAGGTCCTGGCCAGTTGTCATCAGGGAGAGGGAGAATCCCGGATCACCGACGTCGATCCGAAAAGCAACGGCAAACTCGCCGCTGCGCTTCGCGATGCCAGACGACATGCAGTGCCAGAGCCATCGATTCAGCGCATCCTTCAACTGGCAGCACAGGGGATCATCGCCATCGCATTCGAGGAGTACGATACGGGCTGGGAGAGTAAGGCGTACCAGACTGTCAGCGGTCAAAACGCCAACAACAGCGTCCGCGTTCCCAACGCTTTCTTCGAAGCTCTCGAAAACGATGAGGACTGGAACCTGATCCGGCGCACCGATGGAGAGGTCTTCAAGAGCATACCTGCCAAGCAATTGTGGGACGACATCACACACTCCGCCTGGTCTTGTGCCGATCCTGGAATCCAGTTCGATACGACCATCAATGAGTGGCACACCTGCCCTCAGGACGGTCGAATCAACGCTTCCAATCCCTGTTCCGAGTACATGTTCCTCGATGACACTGCCTGTAATCTCGCGTCGTTGAATCTGGTGAAATTCCTCGACGAGGATGGCAATGTCGACATCGAGTCCTTCCGCCATGCCACCAGAATCTGGACCATCGTGCTCGAGATCAGCGTGTTGATGGCGTCCTTCCCCAGCGAAGAGATTGCCCGCAGGTCCTACGAGTACCGAACTCTGGGTCTGGGATACGCAAACCTCGGCACCGTCCTGATGCGAATGGGAATCGCCTACGACAGCGAGATCGGACGCAGTATTTGTGGAGCCCTCACGGCGATCCTCACCGGCGAGGCCTATGCCACCAGTGCAGAGATGGCCAAGGAACTGGGTCCATTCCCCGCCTTCGATCGCAACCGCGACGGAATGCTGCGAGTGATGCGCAATCACAGAAACGCCGCATTCAATTCACCCGATACCGACTACGAGGGACTCTCGGTGTTCCCGTTGCCCCTCGATGACAAAGTTTGTCCGAACGAACTGATCGAAGCCGCACGAGAGTGCTGGGACCGCGCCCTCGATTCGGGACAAAAATACGGCTACAGAAATGCCCAATCGACGGTGATCGCCCCGACAGGAACCATCGGACTGGTGATGGATTGTGATACCACTGGAATCGAGCCCGACTTTGCTCTGGTGAAGTTCAAGAAACTCGCTGGTGGCGGTTACTTCAAGATCATCAATCAGAGCCTGCCGCCGGCGCTCCAGAACCTGGGGTATTCGGATTCGAACATCCAAGAAATCATTCACTACGCCGTCGGTCATGGCACTCTGAGAGGCGCTCCCGAGATTGACCATGACTCCTTGCGAAAGGTCGGCTTTGACGAAGCTTCCATCGCCAAGATTGAAACTTCCCTCGGCAGTGCTTTCGACCTGCAATATGCCTTCAATGACTACTTGCTCGGTGAAGGATACGCACAGAAAACTCTCGGACTCAGCGATGAGGAACTGAAGATGTGGGCGGTCAATCCGCTGCAGGCGATCGGATTCACTGCTGCACAGATCAACGCTGCCAACCAGTTCGTCTGTGGCACGATGACCATCGAAGGGGCTCCTCACCTCGAGGAGCAGCACCTTCCCATCTTCGATTGTGCCAACCGTTGCGGTCGCCTCGGCAAGCGCTTCATCCGCTCCGACGCTCACATCTTGATGATGGCTGCGGCTCAGCCTTTCATCTCCGGAGCCATTTCCAAGACCATCAACATGCCGATGGATGCGACCATCGAAGAGGTCAGTAATGCTTACAATCTCGGCTGGAAGTCGATGTTGAAGGCTGTGGCGCTCTATCGGGATGGAAGCAAGTTGTCTCAACCACTCTCCTCCTGGGGCGAAGAACTGGAGGAGGAAGAACTCCCCGATGTGCCGAACACCATGCCAGAAGGTGTCGAAAAGGTCATCTACCGATACCTCGCTCGGAGACGGAGACTTCCAGATCGCCGCAGTGGATACACCCAAAAGGCGATCGTCGGGGGGCACAAGGTCTATCTCCGTACCGGTGAGTACGACGACGGCACTCTCGGAGAGATCTTCCTCGACATGCACAAGGAAGGTGCAGCCTTCCGCAGCCTGATGAACAACTTTGCCATCTGCCTCTCTCTCGGGCTCCAACACGGAGTTCCGCTGGAAGAGTTTGTCGAAGCGTTCACCTTCACCCGGTTCGAACCGAACGGGATCGTGACCGGCAACCGCAAGATCAAGATGTCGACCAGTGTTCTCGATTACATCTTCCGAGAACTGGCCATCAACTACCTGGGTCGAAATGATCTGGCTCAGGTCCAGGAAGAAGATCTCCGATTCAGCGCAATCGGTACCTCATCTCCACCCGAGTTCACCGATGAAGAAGAAGTTACCGTTTCCGGAGATGACTCCAGCTCGTTCCGGGGCGCCAGCCAATCCAGCCACACCACCGGACCCAAGAGTACCGCTGGTAAAGTCGAGCAGGCCTCCTCTACGACGGCAACACTGTCCAATCGCGAAGTCTCTCGAGCAAAGGGCTACACCGGAGATCCCTGTCGTGAATGCGGGATTCTCACAATGGTGCGAAACGGCACTTGCCTCCGATGCGATTCCTGTGGAGCCACAACCGGCTGCTCCTGAATCCACAAGATATGAAAGAACACAGTGCTGGGCCGATGCTGTCTGACCAGATCAGCATCGGCCCACCGCTCGAACAAATTTGAAGATGACGCTCACTATTCCCGGTATGAAACCCATCGCTGCAAGATAGCTGGAGGTGCTCAATGTCAGTCAAGTCAGACCGCTGGATTCGAAGGATGGCCGTAGAGCACGGCATGATCGAACCCTTCTCCCCCACCCAGGTGCGTGAGCGAACCAATGAAAACGGACAAACGGAACGCGTCATCTCCTACGGGATTTCCTCCTACGGATATGACCTGAGAGTCTCCAACGAGTTCAAGGTATTCACCAATGTTCATGGATCGGTGGTCGATCCAAAGAACTTTGACAGTCGTTCATTCGTCGATTTCACCACCGACTGCTGCATCATTCCGCCCAACTCCTTTGCCCTGGCTCGAAGCGTCGAGTACTTCAGGATTCCCAGAAACGCCATCACGGTGTGCCTCGGCAAGTCGACCTACGCCCGCTGTGGAATCATCGTGAATGTCACTCCCTTCGAGCCCGAGTGGGAGGGCCATGTGACCCTCGAGATCTCCAATACCACTCCCCTGCCCGCCCGGGTTTACGCCAATGAAGGCCTCGCGCAGGTCCTCTTCTTCGAGAGCGACGAGGAGTGCGAGACTTCCTACAGCGATCGTGGTGGGAAATACCAGGGTCAGACCGGGATCAATCCGCCGAGGATGTGAGCCGAAGTTGCGACCACCAGCAGTGGCATGACCGATGGTCGGGCCTTACGATGCCAGCCAGCGCGCCGCTGCATCATCACGATCAGGGCCATAGTGAAGGGGATCTCGGTTGAGTCACGATTCAGGTTCAGCAGCCAATCCAGGACTGGTCGCTTCTTGCGACAGCGCCGAGTCCTGCGAAGTCATCCTCTCCGCTGCACTGGCGGGCGAGAGAATTTCATCCGCCGATGCGCTGGCATTGGCTCTCCACGCCGATGAAGACTCGCTATTTCGGACGGCCAACTCGATTCGTGAAAAGTGGCACCCGGACTCGGTGGTCACCTATGTCGTCGATCGAAACATCAACTACAGCAACATTTGCACCTCGGTGTGCTCCTTCTGTGCCTTCTACCGCAAGCCAGGAGATCCCGAAGGGTACATACTGAGCCTCGATGAGATCCATCAAAAGGTCGATGAGACGATCGAACTCGGCGGCAGCGGAACCCTGATGCAGGGTGGTCTCCATCCTGATCTTCCCTTTTCCTGGTACACCGACATGCTACGGAGCATCAAGGATCGGCATCCCGAGTTCTACCTCCATTGCTTCTCCCCCACGGAGATTCACGCCCTCACATCGGTGACCGGTCTCGACTGCGAAACGGTTCTCCGTGAACTAAAAGATGCCGGTCTCGATTCGATTCCTGGTGGTGGAGGAGAGATCCTCGTCGACGCGATTCGCAAGCGTAGAAGATCATCCTGTGGCACCGACGACTGGCTCGATGTGAGTGCCACTGCGCATCAACTCGAGATTCCGACCACCGCCACCATGATGATTGGTCTCGGAGAAGACCTCTGGATGCGAGCAGAGCATCTGGAGAGGATTCGACAGGTCCAGGATCAAACCAGCGGTTTCATCTCCTTCATCCCGTGGACCTTCCAGCCGGATAACACAGCACTGGGACGAAAGATCACCGAGCGAGTGCCGGCACGGGAATACGCTCGGTGGCTGGCAGTGTCGCGCATCTTCCTCGATAACATTGCGAACCTGCAGGTCTCCTGGCTCACCGTGGGTCTCGAAGAGGGGCGCCTGGGTCTGCAAAGAGGAGCCAATGATCTGGGATCGGTGATGATCGAGGAGAATGTCATCTCGGTGGCAGGAGCAAATCACAAGGCCACTGAGAAACTATTACGGGACACCATCATCCAGGCCGGATTTGAACCTGGGCTGAGAAATGCCGGCTATCAAAGACTGAAGTCTCGACTCACCCCGACTGCTTTCTCGGAGAAGAACCGATGAAGCGCCCAGCCACCGACCCGACCCGGGAGCGTGAGGAGGTCGCCAAGGCGACCGAGGCGATGGTTTCCAACTGGATCATTCCAGAGGTGGTCCCCCAGGGAATCTGTACTGCCATCGTGCCGGGAACCGAGTGTCTCGACGGCGCGCGCCTGCTGGCCAGAACACTCCATACTGCTGTATTGCGATCTCGCCCCAGAACCCTGGTACTGATCGCTACTGGAACAGCAACGATTCCGAGAATCCGTGCGATGGGAAGCCTGACCACCACCCTGGGTGATTCGCCCATCGATGAACGCCTCGCCGCCAGGATTGCTTCCTTCTGGCCTGGAGATGTCGACATCATTCCCAACGGGGAAGATGAAAGCTCACTTCCGACGCTACACAGGATCGGCCCGTTACTGGCTCAGGTGCTGGTTCCCGGCTGCCGTATCATACCGGTGGAAGTTCCTGCTGAAAAAACGATCCACTTCGATCCCATCGAGGTGGGTAAAGAGTTGGGTCGACAGTTGAAGTTTGAGTACGGTTGCTTCCTCCTCGCCTCCTGTACACTCTTCGCCAGAGAGCATCAGGACTCGCCGCAGCAAGCGCCCATTCAGCTCCGCGAAGACGCCAAGGTGCTGAAGCATCTACTCGAACCGGAACTGGATTGTCTCTCCGAACAGGTCGTCGAAACCGGCCTCCAGAACTCCACGCCGTTGATACTAGCCACGGCTCACGCCATCGAAAGAGAACGTCAGTGTGGTTATCTACTGGAGCATGGAGTGGTGGAAGCTGACGGAGATCGATTCGGCGCCGCAGCGATCGTTCTTTAGAAGGGACTCACGAGATGAACTCGATCACGACCGGCGGTGGTGACCTGGGAGACACAGGTATCCTCGGATCTGCCCGCCTTCAGAAGTGTCATCCCAGAATCGAAGCTTACGGTGCCGTCGATGAGTTGAACTCGGATCTCGGTGTGTGTCTTTCAATGCTGACGGCTTCCGATGCCACGATTCCCCCAACGCTTGATCCCCAGTTGCGAGAAATCCAGTCGATGCTCTTTTCGATGGGTGCCGACCTGGCCCAGCAGAACTGCGGGCTGGAGGACGGGGCCAGTCCCCGAATTGGCCAGCCACATGTCGACCGATTGACCGATTGGATCCATCAATGGGAGGCGGACCTCCCTCCGCTGAAAGAGTTCATTCTCCCCGGTGGAGATCCGATCGGAGCACAACTCCACAGGGCCAGGACCACCTGTCGGCGAGCGGAACGACGCACGGTTGAGTTTTCTGGATCGACGGGAGAAGGAAAGAGTGCAGTGGTGGCCCTGAACCGGATTTCAGACCTGCTCTTCTTGCAAGCCCGTGGAGCCAATCTCGCTCTAGGTCACCAGGATACTCCGTGGAAATCGAACCCCGACCACTGAACCCCGACCACTGAACCCCGACCTCTGAACCC
>Ga0114993_10004313_pt1 | contig 14202 bp, 9 predicted proteins | sample ArcticOcean_MG_C_FD_87042 | JGI IMG/M metagenome (GOLD analysis project Ga0114993, IMG submission 87042) | Marine microbial communities from western Arctic Ocean - ArcticOcean_MG_CB2_150 | ecosystem: Environmental > Aquatic > Marine > Oceanic | place: Arctic Ocean: Canada Basin | collected...
CTTCTAAACATTTTATTGACTTTATAATTGTCTAAGATATATGAACTTAAACTATTTTTTAGGAGAGAGTTAGAATCTTCCCCATCCTTCATTAGAGATTGTATTAAAGAACAACATAAGATCCCCCTCAAACTTATCGGATTTCCCGCCCCGCTTCTCCATCACGCCATCCATCAAGTTTATTGTAACGGACTGCCTAGTCTAACGCAAGGGATAATTCCTCATCATTTTCAAGGTTATCGTATAATGCCTGCTTTGCCTTTGTATTTATGTCACCTTCTGCGTTATCAGACCCATAACTTCCTCTTTAAGATAATATATTATCGTTGAAGCAAACTGTCAACATAGACGGAGATGTCCAAAACACATTTCTAATGTAGATTTTAGCCAACATTTCGTGTCATCAAGAGATTGGGCTTGACTTTGTTTTGTGCCAAATGCCAAAATGCAGTAAAGATTATTACTAGATTTTTCATTTTAATCATTCAGAATCAGATAGCTAATCCCGATGTTAAATCGATTGATTACTAGGTTTTCGTAAGGTTTTACTTCCACTTCATCAATCGTTTCTTGAAAATCTCGGTTCATGAATTCGTTTAAGTAGTACTCTCCGAAAATGCAAATTCCATTCACCATGCCAAAACCAACTCTCGCGCAGTAGTTGAATTTGTTTACTCGATTAGATCCCCATTCTCGAACCGTCATTTGTTTTTGCATACGATCTTTATTTGGTAAGAATTTTTCCTTATAATGAAAATTGTAGTCCAAGTCAAACCCAAGTGTATAAATGATATCATCTCCAAGTACTCCTTTTAGACCTAAAGATGGTCCGATTGAAATTGCTCTTTTCTTGTATCTGTCGCCATCTAAATCATAGATCACACCTTCATTCTTTAGTATTGCACCAGTATAGAGAGTCATTCTGTCAGAAATTCTACCAGCCGAGAAGTTCATTGGAAGCTGCCACGCAATCCTTGGAACATTGTTTAAAGCTTCTCCATCTAATTCAACATTAGCGAATTGTACAGTTTGAGAATAGGTGGTGTTAGTTAAGAATAAAAAAACGGTGAATAGACTTAAGATTAGATTTTTCATGATTTTTAGTTTTAATTGTTGCTAACAACCTGCTAATAAACAATGTTGTTTATATGCTAATATAATGTTCATGTTGGACTTCTCATAGGTATTGAGCGTAAAATCGAATTATGCGATCTCAGGGAATTGTTTTTTTTTGTGCAGAGTGGGGTACTAATAAATCAAGTTCATTTATATGGTCTTTCTGAAATCGAAAACAATTTAGAGTGTTGTTCCTTTTAATCAATCACTTTTAAATGTTTGATAGATGTCTTTCAAATCCTCCTCAAACTTATCAGATTGCCTGCCCCGCTTCTCCACCAAAACGAAACCCACTCAATGAGTGGTTTTTTATTTACTATTGAATTACCCACTCAGTATAGTTATAATAGCCTATTTTACATTTTTCGCAAACGTCTCCATCTTTATTAGGATATGTCTCAACACAAACTTCAAGAGTGTCTGTAATCTCAATATCATGCATCACATTATACTAATATCAATATCAATTGCCTTGAGTTTACAAACGTTTGCCCAAACTAACGACCGTGGATACATCGTTAAAGTCGGAGATGCTTTGCCTGCTTTGAATATAACTTTAACTGACGGAACGCAGGTCTCTCCCGATCATTTAAAAGGAAAGGTTGTTTTGATTCAGTTTACCGCCAGCTGGTGTGGGGTGTGCAGAAAAGAAATGCCTCATTTGGAAAAGGATGTCTGGCTTAAATACAAAGACCATCCTGATTTTTTCATGGTAGGTGTTGATCTAGACGAGCCATTGGAAAAAGTGATCGTTTTTGGTGAATCTGTTGGTATCACCTACCCATTGGCCTTGGATCCAGGAGGAAAACTCTTCTATCAATTTGCAGCTCAAAATTCAGGTGTGACGCGTAATATCCTCAGCGATCGAGATGGCAACATAATTATGCTCACACGCCTATTTGACCAAGAAGAGTTTAATCAAATGACTGCGGAGATTGGAAAGCAATTGGAATAGTGATTATCCTTCAAATTCCCATCAAACTTCTCGGATTTTCCACCCCGCTTCTCCACTTATTGATTAAATCCCACCATTTTGCTTTTACGATTGCAGGAAATAGTTTATTCAAAATTAACATCCAGCTTTAAAAGCCTGTCTATCATTGGCCGTCCAAGTGCTGTTGCCGGAGTAAGCACGCCCCCGTACGCTTTGCCGCCTGGAAGATTTTCAATGTCACTAGCCAATAGCATTGCACTTTCACAAATAAACCTGGTGGTAAGTCGATAACCTGGATCCCCACTGGCATACATAGAAAACACCCTTCTTTCCCCATCTTCAGCTTCAGCAATTATTAAACATTTAAAATGGCCATTTAGCATTGTTTTTTCACTTGGCCCTTCGCCAGGCTTGGGTAATAAACGCCTTATTATATGGCGCAAGGGGGAATTGATCAACACAACCAAGAGCCCTGTAAAGACTGACATCTTAAAGGCATTCAAGTATTTTTTAAAATAGGCCCCCTCATGGTAAACAAACCCGGGGCCATATGCCTGTCCTTGCGCTTCCATCAGGGCCGCACTCCTGCGAACCACACGTGTATTCGCAAAGGCCATCATAAAAGGGCCTGTCCATCGGTCTATCATAATATTCTTTTTAACGGCCATTGTATCCCGGCTGTGCTTCTTTTGATCTTTTGAATAAGAGCCCTCCGGGTTAAGTAAAAAGGGATCACGAATTTTCTTTCCCATTTTCAAGTCTCCAATAGAAAATAAAGTCTCAATCGTTCCGCCGGAGGCCGAGCCTTTAGCAGTATGAAAGCAATCAACACGTTTAACAGCCTTACCCATTTGCTCGATAGCATATAATGTTGCCAGGTCTGAAGGAAGTGAATCATATCCACAAGAAGGTACAATCCTTATCCCTTTTGAAGCGGCCTCAACATGATGCTTGTCGATCAATTCTCTAACCCAAAAATTTTCACCTGTAATATCTGCATAATGGGTTGAGTTTTTAACACAAGAGGCTACCAGCTTTGAGCCATACCTGTGAAAAGGCCCGGCTGTTGAAAGCACTACTTTAGTTTTTGTGGTTAATTTATCCAGGGCTTCTGTATCATTTCCATCAGCCACAATTATCTCAACATCAAGTGACAAAGCATTAATGATTTCCTTAAGCTTCACTTCATTTCGGCCGGCAATGGCCCAGCGAAGACCAGGCCCTGCATTTTCTGCAAAATATCGAACACACAATTGACCTGTAAATCCACTCGCCCCGTATAAAACTATGTCTAGATTTTTATCCATCCTGGATTAAAAATTAAATTAACTTATGTATGAAAGAACTCAACAAAGTTATATTTTCTCAGAGTATTCTTATCAATAAGTTCAATTAATTACTCATTCTTACATTGTAGTATAATTGAGATTCAAATTTTAACGATAAGATTATTTATAATACGACTCAAAGTATTCACCGAAAGTCTATACAATCATAGAATGGTCACATTCGTTTCAATCTTTCCAAATCCCCCTCAAACTTGTCGGATTTCCCGCCCCGCTTCTCCACCAAACAAAATCATTCATTTTTGTGGATTTTTATTTAAAGCTTACTGGAAATAGAAGAGTTAAGTAACAACACTTGACATAAAATTCTTATTTTAGCAAAAGCGATTAAACTATATTAAATATTCATCCTCTAAGTAACAGATCCAATAAAGTGAAAAACCACTATATCATTCTTTTAGTTCTGATGTTATTCTCCTTTAAAAGCTATTCTCAGCAAACTTTAGGTCTATTTACGAACTCGACAGAATCTTTAGATGGGTACACCTTGTTTAGTCCTCAATTCAGCACAGAAAGTTATTTGATTAACAATTGTGGTGAAAAAGTACATAGCTGGTCAAGCCAATATTTACCAGGTTTATCTTCGTATTTGCTCGAAGACGGCACCTTGCTTAGAACAGGCCGTCAATTTGGAATGGGCGGTGGAATTGGCATTGTTGAAATGCTAGATTGGAACAGTAATGTTATTTGGAGCCATTCCGTTTCTTCTACTCATGGAAGACAACATCATGATATTGAACTATTGCCCAACGGAAATATTCTGTTAATTGTTTGGGACAATCGCACAGAAGCTGAAGTAATACAAGCAGGAAGTTCAACTATTAATAACTCAATTGATTCGGAGCAAATTGTAGAAATCCAACCTGACCTTGTAAATGGTGGTGCTACAGTAGTATGGGAATGGAAAGCATGGGACCACCTGATTCAAGAATCTGATATAACAAAAGACGACTATGGTATTGTAGCTAATCAGCCTGATAGAATTGATATTAACTTCCTAAATCATAACACCTCAGACTGGTTGCATTTTAACGGAGTAGATTATAATGAAGAGTTTGACCAAATAATTATTAGCGTACGCAACTTCAGCGAATTTTGGATTATTGACCACTCTACGACACTTGAAGAATCATCAGATTCTGTTGGTGGAACATATGGTAAGGGTGGTGATATCTTGTACCGTTGGGGAAACCCACAGGCATATAACCAAGGGAATCCATCAGACCAAAAACTATTTTTACAGCATCACACTCACTGGATTCCCGAAAACTTGGTGGATGCCGGTAAAATATTGTTGTTCAACAATCAAGTAGAATCACCACCAAATCCTTACTCTACGGTTAACATTGTAGAACTTCCTGTTGATGCTGATGGATATTACACCTACAATGGAGGTGCCTTTGGCCCAGAAAATTTTGATTGGACGTATCAAGCTCCTGTTCCTACTGATTTTTATTCTAACATTATTTCAGGGGTTCAACGCTTGGAAAACGGAAATACTCTTATATGTGAAGGTGTTTCAGGAAGGTATTTCGAAATTGACTCTAATCAGAACATTGTATGGGAATATGTAAACCCGGTAAATGATTTAGGACCGCAAGCACAAGGCACAAGTATTTCTGACAATAATACATTTAGATGCACGCGCTATTCTCCTAATTACCCTGGGTTGAGTGGGCAAACACTTACTCCTCAAGGATATATTGAAACTGGATCAACTTTCACTTGTAATCTTGATCCAAATGGAGACCAGGTTTTAACGGTAGTCGACCTCCTAAATGTTTTGAGTGAGTTTGGATGTTTGGTGTCTTGTGAATATGATCTAACAGGAGACGGAATAGTTAATGTGAGCGACTTGCTGTACTTGCTTTCGGTTTTTGGGACAGTATACTCACAATGTGATTCAGCTACTATTTTTGCAAATGAAAGTACCAATGCGGTATGTTTTGAGACTGTGGCAAATACCAGACACGTTTTTACCAATGATATTCCAGACCATACTTATGGTCCATTTGGAGGAGCCAATACTATCCAAGGCCAGGACTTAGAATACAGCATGTGTTTATTCCCCACACTAAATACTACTTCAACCCCTTTGACACAAGACACTACTTCACAAGGCTGTGGGGGAGGAATTGTATTTGGCTTATCTCTTCAAGGTATTCTTTATTCTCCTTTTGCTAGGCTTTATTGGACAAATCCTAATACACAAGAAGAAAATATGAATTTTGTAATAGAAGCAGAATTCACTTTAAACATGGATTTAAATGGAGGCCATGTCAACAATTTAAGTCGTTATCATTATCACAATGTTCCGATAGATTACTTTACCAATGATTTAGCCATATCTGGCACCGATCACTCACCTTTATTAGGTTATGCAGCGGATGGATTCCCGATTTATTACAAATACCTATACACAAACCCTATGAACTCAATGGGTGGTATATCTGAATTTCAAAGCGATTATCAATTAAAGACTGGCACCCGACCAGGTGATGGAATTACAGCCCCAGATGGTGTTTATGATGGAACTTATGTTCAGGATTACGAACAAATTCCATCACAATCTGAATTAGATGAATGCGGAGGAAGATTTGGTGTTACTCCAGACTATCCAGATGGGACATATTATTATGTGCTTACTGATAATTGGCCATATATACCTAGATGTTTAAAAGGAAATTTCATTGATAACACCTTTAAACTCGGCCCAAACTGCCCACCTTCAGCCTCATCTTCAGATTGTGCTACATCATCCACCATGAATATTGAAGAGGCTATGTACGGAACGGCATTAAACATATCTGTTAATCCTACAAGCACACTGTTAAACCTAAATATTGCAGAGAACTTAGTTGACAAAATAACAGGAATAGTTATTTATCACTCTTCTGGTCAAATAGTTTTTTCATCAAATGCTTATCAAGAACATATTCAAACGGCACATCTCTCTGAAGGAATATATTATGTCCAAGTTAATATGGGGCAAAATCAAGTGACTAAAAAAATCATCATTCTATGAGAACATTACTAGCCTTCTTAATGCTAACGTTAACTACCCACTTTCATGTTGGGGAGTTGGCAGAATATTACATTTCGCAAGAAGGGAGCTCAATACAAATGAAGGTAGTACTTGAAAAAGGGGATATATTAAGTTTGGATTTTAAACCGGATTGTGATGTCCTTAAAACGACTGCACTTTGTGTATCTAAGCATATTTCAGTCAACTTAACGGTAGAAGTAAATAATAAGTTACTCCTGTTTGAATTAGGAGACTCATACACGGAAAATGATCACCTAATACTATTTTTTACTGGTGAACTTCTGGATGAGAAGGTGAAGAGTGTAAACATTAAAAATAATTGTTTCTATAAATTTCATAACGACTATCGAAATAGAATCATTTTAGATGTTGATAGATTCTTAGGATCTTATATGCTTACAGCTGAGAATAATTATATTTATTTGAAATAGTTTCAAGTCTATGATCAACAAAGAAGTTTCTAGAATTATTAAATCACGTCAATCGGTATATCCAATCGATTTTAATGGGTGTGAAATCGAGGATGACATCGTACTTCAAATTCTTGAAAATGCAAATCATGCGCCAACCCATAGGCTGACTCAACCCTGGCTTTTTAAAATCTTCAGCAAATCTTCTAAAATGAAACTACTGTCTGAAATCACAAAATTAAATGGTGATTTTACGGTGGAGAAAAAAGCACAATTAGAATATAATTTTAATCAGTCAAGCCACATAATTTGTGTTTGTATGCATAGAAACCTTCAAAACATAGTTCCTGAATGGGAGGAGATCGCTGCAACAGCCATGTCAGTACAAAATATATGGATTTCATGTGTTGACAGTAACATAGGTGGTTATTGGAGTACTCCGAAGTATGTCAATCAACTCAACAATTTTTTATCGCTTAAAAAAAATGAAAGATGCCTGGGCTTTTTCTACCTCGGAGTGCATGATTCAAAACCCAAAAGAAATGTCAGGAGAAAAGACATTGATGAAAAAACAGAATGGTTCGGGTAAATGAGTTCTCTTTAAATAAAAAACTCTCCACTAGAATTAGATCGTTGCTTGGCCATTAATTTGTATGTCTTCCGTTTCGGTGTAAAGATCTTCGTTGTGACTGAGAATGTTTAATATTCTGTATTTTATTGAGGTTATAATTTTCTACATTTACTTGCTATATGAAATACACTCTATTACTCCTCCTTTTTTACCCGTTACTCATTTTCTCACAAGAAACTTTGTATGAGACTTTAGATCACGATGGTCTCACCCGTGAATATACGATTCATATCCCACCAGGGTACAACGCGGATACTCCAGTACCTCTCATGTTCAGCCTTCATGGGTACACTTCTAACAACGATTTTAATTTGCTATATACGGGATTTAACTCTATTGCTGACACAGCGAACTTCATCGTTGTGTATCCTCTGGGCACGACCTATCTAGGTGCTACGCATTGGAATGTAGGAGGTTTCACAGTCGGTAGTCCAATCGATGATGTGGGTTTCCTCGAAACTTTGATAGATGAGATTTCAAGTAACTACAGTATTAACCCTGACAGAGTCTACAGTACTGGGATGTCTAACGGAGGGTATATGAGCTTCCTTCTTGCGTGCCAAATCAGTTCCAAGATCGCTGCCATCGCTTCAGTGACGGGCTCCATGACACTCTCAACGTATGACGAGTGCAATCCAGACCACCCCACTCCAGTGTTACAAATTCATGGAACAACGGACGGAACGGTTCCTTACGAAGGAGGTGCTGGCTGGTCGGAATCTATCCCTGACGTTCTAGATTACTGGATCAATTACAACAACTGTGACACAGAAGCGGTAGTTACACAGTTTGAAGACATAGACTCTAGTGACGGATCTACGGCGGAACACTACCTCTGGAATTCAGGAGACAACAACGTTACAACCGAGCATATTAAAGTAACAGGAGGGGGGCACGATTGGCCTGGAGCTTGGGGGAATATGGATATAAGCGCCAGTATTGAAGTTTGGAAGTTCTTTATGCGATTCGATACCAACGGTAGCCTAAATGCAGAAGTAAACGATGTAGTTGAAATCAATAATGAGAGAACACTCATTAAGATCGTAGATGTCCTTGGAAGAGATGCGAGGGAGGTGAGAAATCAGATTCTCTTTTACATCTTTTCAGACGGAACTACAGAAAAACGATTTTTTACGGAGTAACCATTTCACTCGTTTTCGGAAGTTCTAGGTTTCAATAGCCTCCTTGAGAATAGATCTTCTCCCTACTACCATTTTCATACAAGATGATCTGAAAGCCAGGAACTTCTTTTTTTACTTTTTGGCCCCATTGTTCAATGTTTACATTAAGGATTTTATAAATCAATATATACAACAAGACCTACGAAAATAAGGTAGCAGGAGATGAGGATGATTGACTGAAGGATGTTTAATGAGCGAGAAAAGTAAATAACAACAAGTGATACGATGGTCATTCCCATTAAGACTAGCCAAATTGTGCTCAGAGAATCTACCATGGCATCACCAAGAAAAATATCTCCTTTCAATAAGCCATATATAAATAATGGGAGGCCAATGGCGATGCAAATATCAAATATATTACTCCCATAGGCATTTGAGATTGCGTCATCAGTTTTGCCTTTTCCTGCATCAGTAATACTAAGAAACATGTCTGGGATGCTTGTGGCTGCGGCGGCTATGACAAGAGCAATAACAGGCACTCCTAAGTTAAATTCATTCCCCAATTTAACGCAAAGCTCAACAAGAAAGAAGCATCCCGCTCCGACGCCAATTAGACCAAATATGAATTTAGTGTTTAGGGATTTTCTAGTTGCTGGAGTGAAGTAACAATCTTCGTCATTAGACTCATTGTTGCTCTTAAATATCATAAGAATGTACAGTGCATAAATAAACATAAGAAGGGCTCCATGCCAAAAGGAAAAGTAGCCAGAACATATGATGAAGTAGATTACGGCTTGGGTAAATAGAAGCCAAAGGCAATCACGAAGGACGAGCCTCCTATCATGATTTTTCAAAGCCGTCCTGTTTTTGTAAAAAACCGTTAAGATCATTGCTCCTGGAATGACGAATGCATTAAAGACAGCGGACCCTGCAACAGTAGACATTCCGGAAACAAAACCCTCTGACTCACCCAATATGACAAGAAACACAACAGTTGTAAGGAGTTCTGGAAGAGAGCTTGCGGCAGCATTTATTGTGGCCCCTCTTACGCCAGGACTCCAACCACACCCCCACATATCGGCGGCTCCAGAAATGCCTTTGCTTGAGATCCAAATAACATAGCTGATAACTGCTACACATATAAATAATAATAAGATTGTCATAGGTGTCAATGTGGATTCTCTACATATTTAGAACATCTCTAATGTAAATTTTTCGAAGATAGGAACAAATTTAAAGATTGTTCCGATTTATAACCTCTCTTATTTGCAATAAATATGAAGCCTCACTTAGCCCAATTTAGTTTAAAATCATCATTGTGGTTTAGATTGTTTCTTTTTTCTCAAAAGTTTTAAACTACAGTGATCAGTATAATGAACCCCTCGAGATGCTGTACTTTGCCTTGTCTATTTTAACTCTGTCACTTGGGGTATATCTCATAAAAGTTAAGCATTGAATTCATTCATGATTTCATGAAAAGCATTTCCCTTTCTTTAGCTAACCATGTAATCAAAGTTAACCTTCATTTTAACTTGATGATAGTTAATGTTTTACATAAATTTATGTAAAAGAGTTATGTTAAAAGTTTGAGTATATACGATTAATAGATTAAATTGTTCTTTAAGTGGCTGTTTTTAAGCTATTAATGCTTTTTATAAAATCACAAATAGGCTTACACCTCTCACTATTTTTTTAATCTTATAATCATGATACGAATTATATTATTTATAGTTTTAACTGCCATAAGTTCTCAGTCTTTTGGCCAAACAGACATTTTCGGTTGTACTATTTCTGTAGCTTGTAACTATGACTCTTCGGCTACCTCTAATGATGGTTCATGTGAATTCAGTTCATGTGCAGGTTGTTTAGAGCCTTCTGCTTGTAACTACGACCCAACATGGATTTTTCACAATGCTTCCGATTGCATTTACCCAGATACAGGCTATAATTGTGATGGACTTTGTTTGCTCGACACTGATGGAGATGGGGTTTGTGATGATGATGAAATTCTGGGATGTACCGACACTGAAGCATGTAATTTTCAATCTCTCGCGACTGAAGAAAACGGATCCTGTATTTATCCTGATACTGGTTATGATTGTGATGGAGTTTGTCTTATTGACACTAATGGAGATGGGGTTTGTGATGATGATGAAATTCCGGGTTGCACTAATTCTGTAGCATGTAACTACAACTCTGCAGCCACTGAAGATGATGGTTCATGTGAATTCTTATCTTGTATCGAATTTGGTTGTACTGACAGTAATGCTTGTAACTACAATGCTGATGCTGATTTCGACGATGGATCTTGTCAATATAATGATGAGTGTGGCGTTTGTGGCGGTGACGGCATTGCTGAAGGTGAATGCGACTGTGATGGCAACGTTTTAGACATCTGTGGAGTTTGCGGTGGTTCTGATTCTTGTTGTGATAATCTACTAAGTTTAACATCTATGGATGCTTCTTGTGACTCCTTAGACGGTTCAGTAACGGCATCTATTCTTGATTGCGAGATGACAAGTTCGCTGTCTCCAATGGCACAGAATTTCCTTACTATTGTTTCCAATGCAATGATGATAGATCCAGTAGCTTGGGAGGTGTGTTCTAATATTGGGGATTGTATATTTATTGAATGGTCTATGAGTGATGCTAGTTATTTTTTTGGTGATGGATCTTATATAGATGCTGAGATGTTGTCAGAGGAACTTATGGATTTATCAATGAATGCTGAACTGTCTCCAATGGCACAGAATTTCCTTACTATTGTTTCCAATGCAATGTATTTGGATCCATGGGCTTGGGATTTCTGTTCTAGTGATGGAGATTGTTATTATATTGAGATGTCTATGACGGAGGCTGCTATGATGTTTGGTGATGGATCTTATATAGATGCTTGGATGTTGTCAGAGGAACTTATGGATTTATCAATGAATAACTCTCAAAGTTCTTGTAGTGTTACATGGACTAATGAAGCTGGTGATTTTGTAGGAGAGGGGATGGATTTAAGTGGTCTTGTCTCCGGTTTTTATACAGCAAATATGACACATAGCAATGGCTGTACTGATGCTCAGACAATAGAAGTTGGGTATTCATGTGGAGGTTGTATGGATCCTGTAGCTTGTAACTACAATCCTGATGCTGATTACGACGATGGATCTTGTCAATATAATAATGATGAGTGTGGCGTTTGTGGCGGTGACGGCATTGCTGAAGGCGAATGTGATTGTGATGGAAACGTTCTCGACGAGTGTGGAGTTTGTGGTGGTTCAGGGATTGTAGGAAGTGATATTATTAATGTAGATTTTGGTAATGGGTTGAATATTCCGGATGATCCATCACAGTGTTTCTTGAGTCAGGTAACTGTTACAAGCTTTAATGATGGAGCGATTATAAACGATGCAAGCAATGATATAATAAATCTCTTTATGAACTTAGAACACAGTTATATGGGAGATTTAATTATCACCTTGATTTGCCCTAATGGTCAATCTGTGAAAGTTCACGAGCAAGGCGGAGGGGGAGCTTGGCTAGGCGTGCCTGTAGATGATGCATCAAATGATCCAGGCATAGGATGGGATTACTGGTGGGAGCCAGGAGCTACAAATGGTACTTGGGCTGATAATGCTGGAGGAGGATCTCTTCCATCGGGTGTTTACGAATCGGTTGAACCTTTTGCCCATCTCAACGGCTGCCCTTTAAATGGCACTTGGGAAATTGAAGTGTGCGATCTTTGGGCCCAAGATAACGGATTCATCTTCAATTGGTCACTTGAAACTTCAGGTATTTACTTTGTAGAAAGTTGCGACTGTGCCGGAAACGTTCTCGATGAATGTGGAGTGTGTGGTGGAGATGGTATTGCTGAAGGTGAATGCGACTGTGATGGAAACGTTCTCGATGAGTGTGGTGTTTGTGGAGGCGGCGGGATTGCTGAAGGCGACTGTGACTGTGACGGAAGCGTTCTCGATGCATTAGGCGTTTGTGGAGGGGATTGCGAAGATGATTATAATGGAAATGGAGTATGTGATAATGCAGAAATTTATGGATGCACTTACTCAGATGCTTCTAACTATAATGATGAAGCAACAATTGATGATGGTAGCTGTATTTACGAGGAATTTGATTTAGAGGAAGTCTATGATTCAGGCTATACAGATGGAGTTGAGTCGGTTATTTGTCCTGAAATATCTAACTGTCCTTCAGATTTAGATGGAAATGGTGATGTTGGAATGTCTGACCTTTTAATCTTCTTATCATCATTTGGAGATGTTTGTGAAGTACCACTAGTCTTCTCACCAGAGGTTAGTATAACTCTGTCTGACGTATTAGAAGAGAGTACAACAAGCATTACTTACGAGATGACCCAAGAAAATAACGAGTCAGAGATATTCTCTTCTTTAGTCGTTTCCGATGGTGGGGTGTTTAATCTAGATGGTTTGGTTGTAGGAGATAATATCGGCTCTGGTACTTTACACTTAATGCTATATGCAGGTAACCAGGATATTTCTACTAACTTAATTGTATCAAATATTTATAATAGTAACTACACCATTTTTAATGAGGTGACTTCGTCGACTTCACCAGCTTACAATGTTGGAGATATAGCTGGAGGTTTTGTTATTTCCAATTCAGTATCAGGAATTAACATTTATACAGAGATCCCAGCAGATGATGATTATATAACTGAGGCTTATTTTATGTCTTTGACATTTAATGATCTCTTCACTAACCCTTCATCTGGTAATCTAACATTTACCAGTACACTTACTTCTGAGCTAGGTGATGTTGCTGTTCAGGAGTTTGGATTTGAAATAATAGCTACTTCTCCATGGATGTGCGGCGACGAGGTCTCTCACGAGGGCTACGACTACAATACTGTTCAAATAGGTGGCCAGTGTTGGTTTGCTGAAAACTGTCGTTATCTCCCAGAAGTGTCTAATTCAAGCTCCGGAAACTCAACCGACCCCTTCTACTACGTTTATGGCTACGAGGGGACTGACGTTGCAGTTGCTAAGGCAACTTCTAACTACGATATCTACGGAGTTTTATATAACTGGCCTGCAGTTATGACAGATGATATTTGCCCAAGCGGCTGGCATATACCCTCAGAACCAGAGTGGCAGACTTTAGAGATGGAATTAGGTATGAGTGTGCAAGAGGTTCTCAGCACAGAATGGAGAGGAACAGACCAAGGATCTCAGTTGAAGTCAACTGCTGGTTGGGGAAATGGTGGAAACGGCTCTAATTCAAGCGGTTTCAATGGCTTGCCAGGCGGCTTTCGGTATACCGGAGGTTTCAACGTAGGTGGAAGCTACATTTACTTGTGGTCTTCTTCAGAGTCAGGTTCCTCCGCATGGGTACGTCTACTGGGCGATGATTACGACCAAGTTTACCGTTACGACGGAGGCACTAATGCTGATGATAATCTTCACCTCGGGTTCTCAGTTCGCTGTGTCCGAGAATAGATACTTAAATTTAAGCGACGCAGTCGCGTTGTTTTAAAAGAGAGTGAAAAACCCCCACCTCGTGAAAGCGTTGGACGGGTTTTTCTCATTTCATATTACTATATTTCATTTTATCTCGTAACACTATCACCCCGTC